>Ga0206865_1145_pt1 | contig 20163 bp, 23 predicted proteins | sample Alteio_BWOrgCont_39_FD_152628 | JGI IMG/M metagenome (GOLD analysis project Ga0206865, IMG submission 152628) | Enriched cells from forest soil in Barre Woods Harvard Forest LTER site, Petersham, Massachusetts, United States -... | ecosystem: Environmental > Terrestrial > Soil > Temperate forest >...
ACGCTGTAGTAGTAGTCGTCCGCGCTGGCAAAGCCGCCGTATCGCGCGACGACCTGCTCGTCAAATTGCCGTACGGTTCGAATCTTGCCCAGGCCGTTGGCAGTGTATAGACCTGGGTAGAGTTCGATCTTGCGACGAAAGCGTTTGAGCATTTCGCTGAGAAACCTGCTCGCGTAAAGGCGATTCTGCGGTTCGTGCAGTGCGGCAGAGGACGCAGCCAGATCCATGAGCGGCGAGACGCCGACGACGGCCTTGAGATAGGGCGGCGCGGCGGCGCCCCGTTCGCCGGCCAGCTTGAGAACCAAGTTACCGCCCATGGAATAGCCAACCAGCGCGAAGCTGCGAATGAGGTATGTGCGGGACAGTTCGGCCATCGCAATAGCGACGTCCTCGGAGCGCCCCGCGTGATAGATGGAGGGGGAGAATTCTTCGCCGTCACCGCAGCCGCGCATATTCATACGAACCACGTTGCAACCGGCTGCCAAGGCGCGCGCCGAGTTCCCCAAGACGTACCGCGAAGAAGAGGAGCCCTCGAGTCCGTGAACGATGATCATGGTCAGCCGTCGGCTCCGGACTTCGGCGGGCTGCCAAGGGCAGTGGCACAGTACGAAACTGGCTCCGCGGGAGGTGTGAGCTTCCACCTCGATGAGCTGGCTTTCCGGTTCCGGCAGAGAATAAGTGCGCGGCAGGACGTTGCCAACGATGGTCTGCAGATGACCGCTGCGCACTATATCTTTAGGCTCACCGCGTTGATGGGTTACAAGCCGGTGTCTACAAGCTCTGGCCGGAGCGGGCCGAGTTGGAACAGCAGACCAAGAGTGGCGACCAGCAACCAGCCAGGTTCTGACCAAGACTCTAGTTGAATGAAGCGCGCCAGCAAAGTCAGCCGAAAACAGCCTGTTCTCTCCTGGACGGCTGCCGCAAGTGGATACGCCGGGTTAACTTGACTTCGGATTATGTTCCTAATTTCTGATGCTTTCGGCGAGTTAGACACGAGCTCGCCGCCGGAGATTGCGCAGTGAATTTCTACCCTTGGGCGAACGCAATGTGCTCGCATGCTCAACATCGCAGCAGCGGAAAGCAGCAATCTGTTCAGTTTTGCTCATGCTGACAGATGTTCACAGAAGGGAAAGCGCTTGATATCCGAAGAACTTCTCCAAGTTACGTGGCTGTAGCGGCCTCTATCGTAATTAGTTGGCATCGATAGGAGTTTCGCTCGGCCGCTGTAAAGCGCTAAGGCCTCAACCTGATCGTTGGCAAGCTTGGGACTGCCTTGTTAACCCCGCTCGAAGTGTTCAAAATTGCACTGCGCTTGTCTGCGTAAGAACGCCATACTGTGCAATACGGATCGTAGTTTCCGCCTTCCTTTGCCGGAAAAAGGAAGAGTGGTGCGCCGTTAGTGGTTGGGCAGATCAGCGACTGCCAGTGCCCCCCCATTTATCCGGGAAGCCGACTAGCCGAGTTCACGGTCAGAAATCACTTGGATGATCGGTCAGAGGAGCGATGACAACACTCCATACGGATGACGCGGTTGAGCCTTCAGTCACAGCCGGCTTGACAGGAGACGATAGCCTCTGCCAACCGCATGCTGTCCCACGCCAGCCTCCGATTCCGCCGAAGACGAAAGACCACCGTATCCATGTCTCACCCGCTGTCCTTGATGCCGCCAGAAAGGACGGCGAAGAACTGCTCCGCTCTTTGCGGACGTCCCCCCAGGGCCTGACGCAAACGGAAGCCGAAGAGCGAGTGCGAACGACCGGGCCAAACGAGGTGGCGCAAGAGCGACGGCAAGGCTGGCCGATCCGTCTGCTGAAAATCCTTCGCAACCCGCTGGTGGTTCTGCTGGCGATTTTATCGTCCATCTCCTTTGCTACCGGCGACGCGCGCGCCGGATCTGTCATGGCAGGCATGGTGGTGCTCGGCGTTGCGCTCCGCTTCTTGCAGGAGGCCCGGGCGGACGCGGCCGCCGCAAAGCTCAAGGCCATGATTCATGTGACCGCTACCGTCATTCGTGATGGCAACCCGCGGGAGATGCCGCTGCGCGACCTGGTTCCCGGGGACATCATCAAGCTCGCCGCCGGCGACATGATCCCCGGTGACGTGCGGATCATCTCTTCGAAAGACCTCTTCGTTAGCCAGGGTAGCCTCACGGGGGAATCACTTCCGGTCGAGAAGATCCACGACCCCGAGCTGAAAACTGTGAGCTCACCCACAGAGCTTAACAACACCTGCTTCATGGGAACGAGCGTTGAAAGCGGTACGGCGACAGCAGTCGTTGTAGTGACGGGAGTCCGCACCTATCTCGGCAGCATGGCTGGATCGATCACCGCCGAGCCGCCACCGACCAGCTTCGACAAGGGCCTCAGCCGCTTCACCTGGCTCATGATCAAGCTCATGGCTGTGATGGTGCCACTGGTCTTCCTGATCAACGGTTTCACCAAGCATGATTGGAAAAGCGCCTTTTTCTTTGCGCTGGCGGTCGCGGTGGGCCTTACCCCCGAAATGCTGCCCATGATCGTCTCTGTTTGCCTCTCCAAGGGGGCGATCGGGATGAGCCGCAAGAAAGTGATCGTCAAGCGTCTCAATGCCATTCAGAACTTCGGAGGCATGGATGTATTGTGCACCGATAAGACCGGAACGCTCACCGAAGATCGCGTCGTCCTGCAGCGTCATTGCAACGTTGCGGGCCGGGAGACTGAGGAAGTGCTCCTCGATGGCTACCTCATCAGCAATTTCCAGACGGGCCTCAAGAACCTGCTTGATCGGGCGATTCTAGATAGTCCGGACTTCCAAGATCAGGTGTTGGTCGCAAAGTATAAAAAGCTGGACGAGATCCCTTTCGACTTTACGCGACGCATGATGTCGGTCCTGGTGGAAGATCCTGAAGGGAAAGCAATCCTCTTCACCAAAGGCGCTCCCGAGGAAATCTTCCATCAGTGCTCTCACTTCGAACTGGACGGCAAGCTGTCGCCGATGGACCCCGACTTGATGAGGGGACTGAGGGAAGAATACGAGAGTCTTAGCAACGATGGCTTCCGGGTCTTAGCTGTGGCAACTAAAGAGGTAAAAGGAAAGCAGGCCTGCTCAAAGGTTGACGAGTGCGATCTCGTCCTCAAAGGATATTGCGCCTTTCTGGATCCGCCCAAGAATACGGCGGCACGTGCCATCGAGGCACTTCACCAGCATGGCGTCGCGGTGAAGATCCTCACAGGGGACAACCACCTCATCAGTCGCAAGGTGTGCGCGGATGTGGGTCTCTCGGCCGACCCCATGCTCCTGGGCGCAGACGTGGAAAAAATGTCTGACCTCGAACTGTCCGAGGCGGCGGAGAAAACGACGCTTTTCGCCCGTCTCTCTCCTGCTCACAAGCAGCGAATCGTTCACGCCCTCCGGGGCAGAGGACACGTGGTTGGATTCCTGGGAGACGGGATCAACGATGCTCCCGCATTGCGAGCAGCGGACATTGGCATCTCGGTCGATACGGCTACGGACATAGCCAAGGAGTCGGCTGACCTGATCCTGTTAGAAAAGGACCTCATGGTGCTGGACGGGGGAGTGATCGAGGGGCGGAAGGTCTTCGCCAACATTATTAAGTACATCCGAATGGGGGCGAGTTCCAACTTCGGAAACATGTTCAGCGTGCTGGGAGCAAGCGCCTTTCTCCCTTTCATTCCAATGGCTCCAATTCAGGTGTTGACGAACAACCTCCTGTACGACTTCTCACAAATTCCGATCCCAACAGACTCAGTGGACGAAGAGCAGGTGACCCGGCCGCGGCCCTGGAACATCGGCGAGATCAAGCGGTTCATCCTTTTCATCGGACCAATCAGCTCGATCTTCGACTATACGACTTTCTTTGTCATGCTCTATCTCTTCAAGTGCTGGGACCCATCCCGCGCTTCGGTATTTCAGACCGGCTGGTTCGTCGAGTCGCTGATGACGCAGACACTCATTATTCACGTCATTCGCACCAACAAAATTCCATTCATCCAGAGCCGGGCGAGTTGGATGCTGGCGGTCACAACGTTGTCCATCATGGCCTTGGGAGCATGGTTGCCGTATTCGCCGCTTGCTTCTTCGCTGGGTCTCGTACACCTGCCTCAGATGTACTGGCCTATTCTGATGGTCACACTGCTTAGCTATGTGGGCCTTACGCAAACGATCAAAATCTGGCTGCTCAGAAGAAAGTGGATCTGATTCAGAAAGCGACTCTATTGACGAGGCACATCCATCAAACCTTCGCAATCTACTGTCCTTCCGGAGTTCCATTGCGGATGATCCGTTTAAGCCGACAAGGCCCTTCGCCAGAAACCGAGCGAGGGCGGATGTCAAATCGAACATCGTAACGAACCTCCCATTATTTTCCCGGTGTGAGCGATGTTGCTCAGACGAGTCCGATCGCGAACACATAGTCTAGGGTTAGAGGGGAGCAAGCGCTTTTGCGATCGCGAGATTCGCGACACCTTGACGGCGTAGTATCGAGGTAAGCAGGAGTCAGCGGGAGACTTCCGCACCCGTCGCCCCGACAATCTCTCGCGGGGTCTTTTCCGTATCAATCTTAGGTTGTTCGCGGGCATTCAGCCGCAACCTCCTCTACCTTTCTGGAAGCTCACAGGCAGCCACTCGCTAACCCGGGGACCGACCGTTTTACACTCGACCTTCAGCCAAGGAGTTCTCATGGCCAAATCCAAGCAATTCCCTTTCGAAACCATCGTTGTGGCAACAGACTTCTCAGAGAAATCCTCGGCCACCGTTCGCTATGCCCAGGCCATAGCCTGTCTGCATGGCGGCAAACTGGTTCTGGTGCACGTCATCGATCCCATCGGCTATGCATTTCCCAAAGGAGTGCCGAGTTCGGTCTCCGCTGACCAGGCAGCTCGCGAAGAGCTGAGTAGGATCGAAGGGCAGGTACGTTCGCAAGGGATTGCGGTTCACTCCATCGTTGAGACAGGTGACATATGCGAACTCATCCTTCAGACGGTGCGTGACCACGGCGGAGATCTTCTGGTTCTCGGAACGAGAGGCAAGACAGGAGTTGGCCGTGCGGCCCTCGGAGCGGTCGCGCGCCAACTCCTGGCCAGGACCGAGTGCCCCATCCTCACCGTTACTCCTGACGTTGAACCGCTGATGCCTTGGGCGGGAAGATGGCGAACAGTTCTATTGGCCACGGATTTCTCTTCCTGCTCTCTGGCGGCGTTAACCGCCGCTCACCGCATTTCGCACGCACAGTTGACGGTTCTCCACTGCTCAGCGGCGGCAACTGACGTTGAGCGGCACATTGATCTGGAGCGGCTGCGCTTTCTTGCGCCCATGAACGAGTCGCACACGGTCCCCGTCGAGCACGTCGTGACTTCCGGCGAAGCCGGCCACGTGATAGTGGACTTTGCCCTCAAGCATCAAGTGGATCTGGTGGTTCTGGGGAGTCCTGAGACCATGCTCTCGGACGAAGCTATGGTGACCAGCACCGTGCTAAAGGTGATATCTGGAGTCCACTGTCCGGTGCTATGTATTCCTGCGCCCCACCAGGCGACGGAGTCCACGACGTCTGCAACTAGGTCCGAAGGGGAAGAAAACGGGCGCACCAGAAACGATACGGTGACCGAGTCTCAAGTCTCGGTGAGGTAATGAGCAGGATCGCGCCTAGAGGCAGACTACCAGTGTGATTTCTGTCGCGGCCCGTCAATTTCCAGAACCGCCGTTCACCGCTGCCATTTCGATCAGTGCAGTTGGCGAACGCACGCGAACAAAGCTTCAAGCTCATCCGGCTTCAGGTCCACAGGTGTCATGTCGCCGTTGCGCATCTTGCTGTCGGGTGTATGCAGGAGCGCAATCAGCTGCGCATCGGAAAATTTCTGACCAACGCCTGTCAGTGGAACTGCGGCCCCAGTGCCCATGCCTCCGTTACCATGGCAGGAGTTGCATGATGCAGCCTGAAAGAGAGCCAGGCCCATCATCGCGGCAGTTGAAGGATGAGGATTTTTACGGTGGTTTGCCCAGATTGCTGAAGGCGGCCGACAAGATTACGATTTCCGTCGAGCTCGTCGATTTTGACAAAAAACGAGGACCAACTGGCGATCCTTAGCGATCACATAGTGAGCGCGGACCTCCGAGTTGAAATGCTGTCCCTTAAACAGATCCAGTGCTCGCATCTGACCATTATCCCCCTGAATTCCTACCGCTTCGAGAGTTTGCACCAGAACCTATCCGATTGCTCAGTGGTCTAGGCCACTCCGATGCTCTCCAACTCATGAATCTCATCATGGGCCTTGAGCTGCTCCCCGCCTTCTACGAAATCAAGGACAACGCGAGACGCGACATCGCCATGTTCGAGCCTGTCAAAGATCTGATTGATCGAGGATAGCGGCTGCAATTCAATGTCTGCCTTGACCCTTCCACCAACCGCAAAATCCAGCGCTTCCGCCATGTCCTGACGGGTTCCAACGAACGAGCCGCGGATCGTGATGCAATTTGCCACTACGTCAAAGAGCGGTACGGGAAATTCACCTGGCGGCAGACCGACGAGGACGCAGGTCCCAAGCTTCCGAGTCATGCCAACGCCTTGCTTGAAAGCGATCAGCGATGGTGCGGTGATCAAAATGCCATGAGCGCCACCCCCCGTTTCCTTCTTCACGGTCGCCGTCGGATCGCCGACTGTTGCGTTGATCACTAGGTCTGCGCCAAGTTGCTTCGCGTGGGCGAGCTTGCGGTCATCAATGTCGATCGCGCATACAAGCAGCCCCATCGCCTTGGCATACTGGACAGCCAGGTGGCCAAGTCCGCCAATTCCCGAAATTGCAATCCATTCTCCCGGTCTGGCGCCAGTCTCCTTGACTCCCTTGTAGGTCGTGACACCGGCACAGATTAACGGTGCAGCTTCGACCGCGGAAAGCTCCGCGGGAACATGGGCGACGTAATTCGGATCGGCAAGCAAGTACTCGGCAAAGCCGCCGTTTCGCGTGTAACCACCGAACTGTGCCTCGGGACACACAGTCTCCCAGGCCTTCAGGCAATACTCGCAATGACCGCAAGCAGAGTAGAGCCACGGCACGCCGACGCGATCCCCTTCCTTCACAATGCCGACGCCTGCCCCGACTGCGGCGACCAATCCTATGGCTTCATGCCCTGGGATGAAGGGCAGAGTGGGCTTCACTGGCCAATCGCCATGCATCGCGTGGATGTCGGTGTGGCACACGCCACAGGCTTCAGTCTTAACCAGGATTTGACCCGGACCAGGGGACGGGATGTTCCACTCCCGAAGCATCAATGGCTTTCCAAATTCCTCGACAACCGCGACGTTCATTTTGACTGCCATAGTACTTCCTTCTCTCTCTAAGTGAGTTACTTGCTGTGTGGACGCTATGCGGGGGCATCGATGGGGACAACACAAATCAGCTTCTTGTTGACAAACTCCTGTATGCCAAGACCGGAAAGTTCACGACCGTAACCGGAGTTCTTGATGCCGCCGAAAGGAAGCTCCGGTGCAGTCCAGGTTGGGTGATTCACAAAGACCATCCCGGTCTAATGTAGGCCTACTCAGCAGCCAAGTCTGAGCAATTGGGCACACTCGTGATTCGGGCAGAGGCCTAGGATTGAAGCCGCCACTCGACACCGTCTGCGAGCCGTCGCTTGAAGTCACCTGAACAGATCGATAGCGCCCCTTAGGACTATGAGTGTTCGCGTCTAAGACGCCAGGAGAACCACATGTCGCTGAGTACACGCTATAGAGCCGCAGAGCTTCATAATCTTGCATCGCACGCTCACACGGCCGCCGCCGTCGCTCATGGAAAAGAGGATCATTTGACCGCTCATGAACTCACTATGAATCGAGAACAGCTTAAAGCTCAGATTGCACTCCAGACCGAATTCATCTCCGCAATATGCAAACGGTTGATGCACGGTGACGTCGACGAGCTCCGCAGAGAGGAACTCGAAATTGAGATTGTCAGCCGCGGACATCTACGATATGCCGCGGTCCACGCGCTGAGAGAGATGGCCTCCTGATACCTCAGTCCACTCCAGATCCACGGGCCACCCCAGTACTCTTTCCGGATGCGCACCTATATCTACTTCCAGCACAATGCTGGTTGGTTCACCGTGCGCTCAATGGCGACCGCCGCTGGTGCTGATCGCCAGGCCGTTGCATTCTGGTGGAGCACGCTTGCGGCAAATACCCCTAAAACTCCGACTGGTTCGCCAGATCCAAAAACATAACCGAAGAATCGAGGGGAGGCGGGGCGTGAATGTGCAAATACCTCTGGCAATGAATCGAATGCCGCGGCGCCGATCCCCTCCAAAGCAATGTCGCCGCCCAAACAGACGCTCGGTCTGATAGCCGCTGACGTTGGGCGGATAAGAAGGACGTTGAGGTAGCTTCTCCAGATAGTCAGTAGCAAAATCGGTGAGATCGTGGGCAAATGCACGAAAAGTTCCAGAGGGCAAAGACAATCGTCGCATAGCGATTCGGTCTCAGTTTATCAATGGTCACTTTGGGGGATGCGACGATAGAGGTTCGCCATTGGGGATAAAGGCTGGAGGCGAAAAGCAATCGGTGTAAGGCCAGTTGGCGTATGCCAGTGTCCGTGGGTCTGCCGACTGACGGAGCGAATCACACGTCGCAAGCAACAGTTGAGTATCGAGATGGCGCGCCTGAGAGCGTCGAGACCCTTCGCGCTTATTATTCGTCTTCATGCCTCGCTGGGAGTGATTTCAAAAACTGGACGAGATCCGATTTATCCTGATCTTTCAGTCCGAGGCTGAAGCAGCCATCGTAGTGCCCCGCAACATCTCGCAAGGTCGCAAACCGCCGATCGTGATAAAAGCCGCCCTTCGTAGGCGTCCAGAGTGCATTCAGAGGTGTTGTACGGTAGCGCTTGTCAGGAGAACGGTTCGCCTGGAAGTCATCGACGCATACTTCTTCGGCGGAATGCATGTTCCATCCCGGTTCTGTATAGATCGGTGGAACGTGACATGATGCACATTTTCCGATTCCGTTGAATACGTCTTTCCCGCGTTCTGCGGCCTCTTCATCAAAACTCTTTCACGGCGGTGCAGGCGGCGCGATGGCAAGTTGATAAAAGTGAAGTGCCGCAAGCTTGGACGTGATCAGGTCTGTGGTGTTGCTGGTGTGTCCCAAACGTGCCTTTGCGGCGATTGGGTGAGCGCAGCCGTCAGAACATCGTAGAAACCGCCGCAGCACTGTTCAACCAAAAAGGGTTCACTGGATGCTCGATGGGGGACATTGTTGCGGCTTCCGGTCTGGAGAAGGGGACCCTCTACGGCCACTTCTCTACGAAAGAAGAACTGGCACTCCTCGCTTTCGACTATGCGTGGAAGGATACGAGTGACAAACGACTTCGGAACATCGACACCGTTTCAAATGCGGTAGAAAAACTGAAACTGCACATAGACAACTATGTCAACACTCCGAGCTTTCCAGGCGGCTGCCCTCTCTTGAACTTTGCGGTAGACGCCGATGACGGCAACCTCGCCCTCCGCACCAGGGTCAGAAAGGCGCTGAGGTGTTGGGAGGATCTCCTGGCGAAGATTGTTGAAGATGGCCAGTCAGCCGGAGAGATCGACCCGGACATTGACCCACACTTCGCTCGAGGTGTTCCAGACCGAGGGTCCGTCCGAGGGCTGGCAAACAATCAACGCCGGCAACGTCGTTTCCATCCCCGGAAATGGCAGGCACGTGCTCCGAAATACTTCTCCCAACCCAACAACCTCAATCATCGTGAGTAAGCAGCAACTCTACAGTTTCTTCCGTGAGTTCGCAAGGCCATTCGATCCGCACAAGCCTCCAGCACCACCAACGCCGAACGAGATGCAGCAGCTCTTCAGCGCCGCAGGGAGGTACGAATACTGCCTTGCATCCCCTGAGGAGAATGCAGCGATTGGCATCTCGCTCCCGTAAGGCGATGGACCCTGTTGCAGAAAACGGGGGTTAACCGCTTGGCGGGCATTGATAAGCTTGTCGCCTGGTTTTTTCGGATCGCAATCGAGGAGAGAGAAATCGATCGTCGCGAGTTTTTGACTGGTAGTGGAGGTCCGATCGCTTTGGCGAGTACCTCAGCGGTTGCAGGTGCTCAATCGGCGAGGGAGAAAGCGCTCGTGGCCTCTGTTACGATTCATCGCATTCAAGTCGATGGTGCGTCATGACGGCATTCTTGATGGGTAAATCACTGACGCCGAAATTGACGGAGTGATTGAATTTCAAGGATTGCGAAAGGGACTGAAGAGCAGATTTGGGTTTCCGCAAACGGTAGAAAACAAGAAGCATAATGATCGATTTTCGGTACACTGACGGTACACGCGTCAGCTCAGAATGCTTGGGCTAAGTTGCTGTAAATTACGGTCACTCAGCTACTTAGTGTTACGCTTGAATACGGCAGCATTTGCCTTCTTTTCAAAGACTTACAGTCCTCGCACGGAACTCAAAATCCGTCGAAAGCAATTCCATGGGGATTCGATTCTCCCTCCCGGCACCGCCTAAAATACCAATATCCTCTGTTGAATCATAGGCTTGCCGCGCTCGTTAGGGCGCTATGCTTTGGGTGCTTTTTGGGTCGGCTCTGCTCTAAGGTACGAGTTCAGGTACAGTGCGCATCCACCGTCATTTCAATATCTTGGCTCCGTTTGTGGCGGACTTTATTCTGCTGATTATCCTTATTTACTCCAGATTACGGAATGCGCAGCGGACTTGGTAATCGGTAGTGTCTCAGTTTGAAATTCGGGTTTCGACCCAAAGCTGACCTGACGAGCCGGCGCAGTCCGCCGGGCTAATCGCGCGATTACGGCAATTCCGAGTTGGCGTGGCCTTATTCTGTGCAAGGTCGCCGCTCCCTGAGGGTCGCGTCGACTTGACTGTATCGGCTTCGGAACACAGTGACTCAGGAATTGCCCTAAGCAGGAACGTACGTCAACCGAATCACCTTCTCGCCAATTCGATCGCTGGCCACAAGGCGGAGCGGCGGCCGCGGGCCAGCGAAGAACGGCGTGCCGCCACCGAGCACGACTGGGTGCACGTAGAGTCGATACTCATCAATAAGACCCAGGTTGGTCAAGCTTCCTGCCAACGCTGGTCCGGCAACGTCAATCTCTCCATCCAGCTGAGCCTTCAGCCCACGTATCACCGCCTCGAAGTCATCCTCGATGAGTGTGGCGTTGGAGCCGACCGACTTCAACGAGCGCGACACAACCCACTTCCGCTGGCCCCGCCATACCGCCGCGAAGTCGCGGTCCTCCGCGTCCCAGTCCGGAAGGTCATCATCCCAATAACGCATGATCTCGTACATGCGGCGACCATACACGGTGCCCGTCGAGCCGCGCGCCTGCTCGATAAAGTGACGAGAGAGCACGGGGTCCGGCGGACCGATTTTCATGTGGTCGACGTAGCCGTCCAGGGACTGGTTCAATGCATACACGAGCTTTGCCATGCTACAAAATCTCCAGGTTCTTCAGCATAGCTTGAGCCAACGTTCCGCAGAAATGAAATTTGACGCGATCTGTGCGTCGGATTGCCGGTGTGACCAATAATCAGAGGTCCGCTTTCCACCCAAGGCGGATATTTCAAACTGAGACACTACCTGGTAATCGGTTCGCTTGAAAGACGTTTCCTGCGAGGTATGAGCCACCGTTTGCATTCGACGCAGTTAGAGATGTTCGAACTCTGCTCAATAGGGCAGGAGATGCTAGCCGCCGTTCGAAGCGCAGCCGAGTTGGCTCAGATTAGAGATTGCGAAGGGCTGTCATAAAGTTTTCGATCTTGCGAGTCGACGAGGCTTTACCGGATCTGAGGTTGCGCTCAATGCATAATCCGGAGAAGAAGGACAGCACCATCTCGGCAATCGCGGAAGGAGCCATCCTGGGCTTTTCGGCTTCGATGTTCATGGCGAGAAGGCGTTGCAATAGCGCTCGATTCTCCGTCACAACCCCATAAGCCTCATCCGGAAGGATAGCGAATTCTCGCATGGAATTGACGGAAAAACACCCCTGCTGTTCCCCTTTGTTAAGAGGACCATTCTTAAGAAACGTCTCGACGTTTTTCCAGCCAAGGGGCTCTCTGGTAAGAAATCCTCTCTTCTCCTGGCTCTCGAGGTAGTGTCGCAGGCAGGCTACAAAGAGATCTTCCTTGTCTCGGAACTCGGTGTACAGCCCTGACTTGTTTACGCCTGTGGCTCGTTCCAGTTCCTGGAGGCTCGTGTCCGCGAACCCATGCTTCCAGAAGACGGGCATCGCCTTTTCCAGCACTTCCTCTCGACTAAAGTTCTTCGGGCGCCCCATAGACATATTATCCGATAAAGAACTAAATAGTTCAATATCTCTGCATCCTCATCACGTCTTCATCATCGTATAGAACTGAATGGTTCAGAACCGTTGATTGCCTCCAAGCAATCTCGGGGCGGTTGAATCATCTGTTTCGGAAAGTGGAGGAGGAACTATGTCTAAGTTGGCAAACAAAGTGGCACTCGTTACCGGCGGTTCCCGAGGCATTGGCGCAGCGATTGCGAAGCGGCTGGCTGCGGATGGTGCGAGCGTGGCCATCACGTACGCAAAAGACGTGGCGGCGGCTTCCGCCGTAGTCAAAGCGATTGAACTCGGTGGCGGAAAGGCTGTCGCGATCCAGGCAGACGCTGCCAATGTTGCAGCCGTCGAGGGTGCAGTCGAGAAGACCGTCGCGACCTTCGGCCGGCTGGATGTGCTGGTGAACAATGCCGGTACGGCCATTCCGAAGTCGTTCGAGGAGACAACGCTGAAGGAGATGGATCATGTGATCGACATCAATGTCCGCGGTGTATTCGCCACCACGCAGGCGGCGCTGAAGCACATGAAGCATGGTGGTCGCATCATCATGGTCGGTTCGGCCGTGGGCGAGCGCGCCGTCGCGCCCGGACTTGTGCCCTACGCGGCCACGAAGGGAGCCGTCAAGATGTTCACCCAGGCGCTATCCAGAGAGGTCGGGAGCCGGGGCATCACGGTCAATAATGTCCAACCGGGTCCGATCGATACAGATTTGAATCCCGCCTCAGGTGATTGGGCGGTACCGCAGAAGGCCGCCACAGCACTCGATCGCTATGGACACGTGGATGAGATCGCCGCGATGGTGGCTTTCGTCGCCGGTCCGGAATCCTCATACATTACAGGGGCGAATCTTACCGTGGATGGCGGAATGAATGCCTGACCAACAGGATCAGGAGAGGACAATGCCAACACTTAAATACAAAACTGCGCTTGTGACCGGTGCATCAAGAGGAATTGGCCGAGCGACGGCACTGGCGCGCAGGCCGCAAGGCCGTGAGGGTTCAATTCCCTCCGCCCGCACCACATCTTCCTCATGAGTTGGCCAGGATGGAACCATCCTGGCATGTTTAGGGGCCGGAACCAGCCCGCTTCGGCCCGGCACCGGGCCAGGACCGTAAAGCGCTTGCATACGAACGTATGCAGCGCTTCTCCTCTCAAATCATCCGTTCTCCGGCCGCGCCGCAGACGTTCCCCGGCATGGCATGTTGCCTCACGCTAATGCGTGGCAGCCAACAAGGAAATGCGCGGCACACTGATTTGTTTCTCGCGCTTGCGCGTTTGGGCAATGTCGTAAGACGACTGCATACGCATCAGCGTGTCCATCTTCACTCCAAAGGCTTTCTCGATACGGAGCGCCATATCCCCGGATAGGTCGGCCTTGCCATTGAGCAGACTGGACAACGTAGGACGCGAGACGCGCAACGCTATCGCCGCCGCTGTCACCGTCAACCCTGCTGCTTCGATAATCTCCGTCCGAATGAAATTTCCAGGATGGGGCGGATTCTTCATGGGCATGGTCTCTTCTCCTTTGAACCTAGTGGTAATCCTCTAAATTCACGTCGTAAATCTCGTGTTCGGTCGTGTCGATACGAAAGGTCAACCGCCGATTGGCCGTAACGCTCAGGCTCCATGTGCCCCTGCGGTCGCCCGTCAAGGTATGCGCCTTCCACGAGGGCAGCATCCGCAACTCTTCCGGGTCTTCCATGTCGTCCAAAAAGGCGAACATTTTGCGGAGTTTGTCCACGGTGTCGGGTGGAACGCCTTTAGTGGCGTCGTCCGCGTAGAGCCTCTTCAAACCCTTATGGACGAAGTTGCGTATTCTCACCTGAAGAACTGTAGCCTGTAGCCTAACACTTGTCAAATGCCGAGGGCAGGCGTTTCAAGTCGTTTCCATGCTTTTTGGGTAGGAGTTCCTCTTCCGCGAAAATCGGAGTCACGATCCAACTTCACTCAGTTTGTTGAGGGTCGAAATTTAATCCAGCGGAACGTTTGCAGCAGTATACAAAACAGCTCCGTTTCGAACATCATCCTAACGACCGATTCACGTGAATTCAATTGTATCTTCCTTGTACATTGTTCTTTGCACACGGCCATTCCTAAAAAACATCGTGGCTTTGAGCATTCAAGCTTTTTTCAGTGAGGCTTGCATCTGTTTGGCGATGAAACTGTTAAAGAGATGGAGATCAAGGTCTATGCTGGCACGATCAAGAGCGTGCAGATACTCTGCGCGGTCGTCAACTCGAACGACCGTCCATGGATAGCCGCCTGATGCGAGAAGTACGTTCATCAGGAAACGAGCCATTCGGCCATTGCCGTCCGGATAGGGATGGATATAAACGAAAAGCCAGTGTCCATCACGTATGCGCGGGATCGGGGTCTCGAACGCGCGGCGGTCGTCGATGAACGTGTGTTGATGCGCGATGCCTTGAAACAAGGGATCGGTGCGACGCGCCTGCCTGAAATCAAAGCCGAATTCGAGCGCCGCGTGCAATCGCATGAACTGATCGAAGTACAGCGCGGGCTGGGGCTTGCTGGCCGCGCGTTCACGACCTTTGAGATGCAGGGCTTCGAGCGCCAGATCATCGAGCATATGCGCATGGGGCAAGGCAACCGCACGGTGCTGGCTGATGGCAACGTGCGGCAGCAAATGATGGAGCAGCATCAGCATCTGAGCGTCAGCCAGAAACATGCAGTCGATACCGTGCTGACGAGCCGCGATCAGATGATGGCTTATGGAGCACCTGTGTGAAGGTTTGAGCATTCGCGCGTTGCAGAGCTTTATGACAATACGACGTTATGATGTCTCCATGACGATCGCACAAGAGTCGCCCCTTTATGCACACGTCGAGGCAGTCCTCGCGAGCGAGATCAACGATGGCAACCTCAAGGTTGGAGATCAACTGCCGACCGAAGACAGCCTCATCGAGCGATTCGAAGTCAGCCGTATCACTGTTCGCCGGGCTATCCAGAATCTCGTGAGTCGCGGTCTCGTCGAGATTCGCCGTGGCAAGGGCACGTTCGTCGCCGCGCCCAAAATTACGCAGGAGCTAACAAAGCTGAGCGGATTTGTGGAAGATATGCACGCAGTTGGCCGCAAGCCAGCGGCCCGCCTGATCGGTAAAGACATTGTGACTGCCGATATGGCGGTGGCAAGCCAACTTGCGCTGACAAAGGGCGAGCGCGTCGTCAGAATCCGTCGCGTGCGTCTGGCGGATGGCATTCCCCTCTCCTTCGATGAGACTTACCTCCCCTTGGAGCTTGGCAAAAAAATCATCACCAACAACTTGAAGACCGAGCCTATCTTTTCACTGCTTGAGCGCAAATATGATGTTCCCCTGATAGAGGCCGAGTACAAGTTGGAATCCGTTGTTGCCGACCCGGAGGTCGCCGCGGCACTACGTGTGAATCAAGGTAGCCCAATCTTCCTCATTGAACGAACCTCGTACTCGACGGGCGGTCGGCCGGTGGACTATGAGAAGCTGTACTACCGGGGCGACCTTGTGCGCTTTGTAACACGCCTGGCCCGCAAGATTCCTCGTTGATTTACCACCAATGACATATTTCCTGCTTCCAGCGCCACCCCCAGTCACGAGTCGCATGCCTCGGGCTTCTTACTGTTTACTCGCGGACACTCGAATGCCCTACGTCAATCCCTCAAGCCCCAGGCTAGAGTCCGCGCCTCAGCGGACGGGCTCAGGCGGTCCGGGCAGCACGGTCTCGGAATTCTGCGACGGATCTGGCTCTGGGCGCGAAGCCATGGACGCCCGGATGTCCAGAAACTGAACGAGGTTCTTTAAAAAGATCAGGTCAAGAGTCCAGTCAAGGGCCACGCGCAGTTTCTTTTCGAACCGTGGGAGCTTGCTAAGGTATCCTGCGCAGCTTATGAAAGCCTCTTTTTCCTGAGATAGCCGTCGATCGCCATCGGTCCGGAACCGCCGAGGACGAGCGTCGCAAGGCAGGCAATACAGAGCAGGTCAACCTCGTAGCCCGGCGGCCCGAACTGGGCACGACCGGCGGTCACGCTCATAATTTTGATTGAACTGAAGCCATAGGGCAGATGGACTGTAACCATCGCGACGAGGAGAATGGCAGTCATCGGCAATCTAACCAAAGGCACCAGAGCTCCCAGTAGAACGGCGAGCCCTCCGAAGAACTCGATCAGAATGGTAAGCCATCGCACGAGATTAGGAGCGGGTACGCCGATTGCGTGCAGGATGGCAGCGAAGGCTTCAGGGCCTTTAGAGAACTTGGCGAAGCCGTGCTGCATAAAGCCATATCCAACAATCAGCCGGAGCGGAATCGGAGCCCAGCGAGCTATTGAAGTTCGACCCTGTTCCAATGATTTGCGAATGTCATTCATGTTTGATTACCCCTTTTGAATCCGCTGTGAACCCGGACCACGCCAACAAAGTGCATGCGGATCGGGATCGTCCGGTTACATTATGACGTTATAATGTATCCGGTCGGTTACAGACGCACTAGAAAATTTTGGTACCCCCCATAAATTTGCTCGCTCTGGGGGCCGAAAAAATGTTTCCTGTCCCCTTTTATGCGCTCCCTTAAATTTCATAAATAGCTTCTTGAATGACTCGAACACCTTTACTAATTATGATGTTATGATGTCATAATGAGTAAAGGATTTCGCCCAAATTATTGTGGGCGTCTCGCTCTCGGGGCCTGGAATGTCGCGGGGTGAAGTTGTCGCTGCAGTGCAGCGACCCGCCTTCCAGGAAGCGTTGCGGTTTTGGTTCAAGCTGGGATGGATCAGCTTTGGTGGCACGATGGGGCACATTGCCATCATGCACGACTTCCTCGTAGAGAAGAAGAAGTGGATCAGCAACAGAAGATTCCTGCACGCATTGAGCCTCTGCATGGTCCTGCCCGGACCCGAAGCACAAGAACTAGCGACCTACATAGGTTGGCAGCTTCATGGAACGGGAGGTGGCTTGATTGCAGGGACGCTGTTTGTGCTTCCCTCCACCTTCATTCTTTTGGCCCTGAGTATTATCTACGTTTCCTACGGAAGCATTCCGTGGATATTTGCAATGTTCAATGGGCTGAAGCCAGCCGTGGTTGCTCTCATCGTCGTGGCCTTGCTGAAGGTTGGGCGAAAAGCATTACGTGGACCGCTGCATTTCTTCATGGCGGCTATCGCCATTAGCGGCATGTTCTTCTTCAACGTAGGATTACCGTGGATCATGTTGAGTACGCTCTTGATTGCGGTCCTCGTCAATTATGTTTGCCCTTCTCTTTTTCATAACAGGCATGAGATGCACGCAGAGGAAGATGAGCACGAGTATTACATCAACAGCTATTCCGGCAACTCGAAAACCAACTTTGAGATACGCACTGCCTTCAAAGCGATCTCTATTGCACTGTTGTTATGGTTCATCCCAATCTCGCTCTTTTATTTTTTCGTCCCAGACTTTCACTACTGGAATGGTCTGGCACTCTTTTTCACGAAGACAGCATTTGTCACGTTTGGCGGATCGTACACTGTTATCCCATACGTCGCTCACCTCAGCGTGTCGAAGCTGCACTGGCTTGCAAAATCGCAGATGATGGACGGCTTTGCGCTGGCTGAGACTACTCCCGGTCCACTGATTATTGTTCTGGTCTATGTCGGGTTTATGTCTGCGTTCAATCATTTCCATGGATCTATCTGGATGGGAACGCTTGCCCTCTTAGCGACCACTTTTTATACTTTTCTGCCATGTTTCCTGTTTGTCTTTTTGGGCGGTCCCATCGTGGAGAGGACGCAAGGCAAACCATTGATCGAAGGAATTCTCGGGTTAGTTACAGCAGTCGTACTCGGCGCTATCCTGGACCTCACACTCTTTCTTGGTAAAGGTGTTTTGTTTCCGCAAGGGGCGTTGGCAATCAAAGGACTGGACTGGGTTGCCCTCACATGGGTCGCCATTTCCCTTATTTTACTGAAGAAAATCAGGATAAGCGAAATGCACTTAGTTTTCCTCAGCATTGCGTTTGGCCTTATCCATTACCTCGTCAGCATAGCTCTCTGACAAAGTGACACACTCATACGGAGGCACGTGGTTCACGACCCCCGACGAGGCCCCTGAGCTGATTCGTGAGTATATAGGGCTGCCATTTCTTCCACGAACTGCCGCATGGAGGATTGCACGCGACGGCATTAACGACATCTGGTCGCCTCTGGCGTCCGATAACCCGCCGTCCGGGTACAAATATGGTTACAGTGAGCATCTCTGTTATTTTTAAAAACTTAGACGAATCTGGCGTCTTCGGCGGCTCCGCTGAACTGTCCCTCGCTAACCATATATATGCCTGATTACGGAATGTGCAGCAGATAATGTGTCCGCCAGACCTCCATTCAAAGCTGAATCTGATGGCAGGAGCCCGCTCGACGAGAGCGAGATGGTATCGATTAGGAGGTTTGGCGTTTCAGGCCCGTACTTGCTGATCCCAAGCGCCTGATTTTCTATTCGAGCGTCGACCGTGGAATCCCGAGTTTGGCAGCCGCGCCTGAAGGTCCGGCAATGCGGCCATGGCAGTCAGCCAGAGCAGCTTCGATTATCTCTACTTCACGATCTGACAGCGTCGAAAGCCCTTCGCGCGGCTTCCGAGATTCTGCCGATGACTGCCGAGGCTCTGCCGACTCGCGTTTCAGCCAGCTCCCATCCACGAAGAATGTGTCCGTTTTACTTAGGATGACCGCCCGTTCCAGAACGTTCTGCAATTCACGGATATTACCCGGCCAGTCGTAGGCTGTTAACTGCTCCAGTGTTTTGCCGGGTCAGACCTATCGAGACGGGTGAAGTGATGCCTGGAGTTTCGGCGTTGGCACTACCGGCACTCATTTGCATAAGAGTTGCGTACCCACGAACATCCCGAACTAACGGCGTCGTCGATGGCGGACGACGGAAGAAGATCGTCTCAATCCGCCGATTGGCTCCGCCTCCGATCATGGCACGATCATCCGTGAAATCTCTGATTACGATTGAAGTAATGAAGATCGGTTACTATTGTCTGACTGAAATATTCCAAAGAGAGTGAGTTGCCCATGCCCGATTTCCAAACGCTGCACGACCGAGCAATGACTGACATGAACTTTCGTCGTAGCCTTGTTTCTGACCCGGCCGGAACACTCACGTCGGTCGGTATTCAGCCAACACCCGAGGTTCTAAGTGCGCTGAAGGAGGCGATAGAAGCCTTCGTCGCACTGGGAGCAAAGCTCTCGCCAGGCCTGGACATCGTCGAGTTCATTTCCTGATCGGGACAGGGCCGTTGGATTTCCATGATGCCGCGGTCCGCGCGGTCGAGACAGCTTTTGCCGAGATTTCTCAAACCCCATCCCCGCTGGCCGCCAGAACTCTGGCCTGGCTGGGTAAGCGGTGCGATCTTCTCAATCCTGCTGCTTACTTTACGCAGACCCAGTCCCTCCCGTTGCTGGCCTTTCCCTGGTGGCTGGAGGAAAGCATCCACGCGCCAGTCGAAGTCGAGTTCCAGCTGGACCTGATGTACTCCATGGTAAATCTTTATTACTTCACCAGGATGCTGGACGACGTGATGGATGGACACGAGATCGAACCGGCGCTGCTGCCAGCCTTGCATCCTTTCCATGTCCGATTCATGAGCCGCTATCATCGCCACTTCGGCCCGGAAAGTCCTTTTTGGAGGGAATTCGACCGGCTCCTGGCGATCACGGTCGAGACTACCGCAACCGAGGCTACGCTGAGTGAATTCACTGCCGGCGACTTCCTCAATTCGACTGCGCTCAAAGCGACAGCGGCGGCCATCCCAATAGCAGCGGTATGTGTCCGTTTTGATCGGCTCGATCTGCTTCGTCCCTGGGAGAGCATGTTCAGTCTGTTCGCAAAGTGGCAC
>Ga0206865_1148_pt1 | contig 19947 bp, 18 predicted proteins | sample Alteio_BWOrgCont_39_FD_152628 | JGI IMG/M metagenome (GOLD analysis project Ga0206865, IMG submission 152628) | Enriched cells from forest soil in Barre Woods Harvard Forest LTER site, Petersham, Massachusetts, United States -... | ecosystem: Environmental > Terrestrial > Soil > Temperate forest >...
GGCCTCCGCCGGGTGGTTGACGGTTGGCACAGCCATAAATCAGCGTAAAGAGGGGTAAAATTGCTACCCAAAAAACGTATTTTTTATTTAACATTATTTTTAAGCGATATAAGCGATTTTTATGTTTTGACGACCCGTACTATTAAAAATTAAAAATAATTAATCTAATCCAAAATATTTATAACAAATTGATTAACAATAAATTATACCGTCATCTTGCGATGTGAACCATTAAAACCGAGATGTCAGACGGTGTAACACCCGAAATTCGCGAAGCCTGCCCCAAAGTGCGCGGTTTTATCTTCATCAACTTTTCGCGTGCCTCTTTCGACAACGAAACCAAAGTATGATAATTAAACTCCGGGTTAATCTCTTTGTCTTCCATTTTTTTCATCCGGTCTACAATATCCAATTCCTTCTCAAAATAACTCTCATATTTAATTTTTATTTCAGCCTGCTCAATAGTTTCTTTATTGTATGCGGCCAGTAAATTATTTAAGGAGTCGTCGGCTTTTCGTAGTTCATCAAAACCAACCTGTGGCCTGCTCAATAAATTAAAGAGTTTTGCATTTTGCGATAGGGGACTTGTACCTAAATCTTCCAGCAAACTATTTACACTTGCCGGGTCAATTGATTTTGCTTTGGTATAAGCTACAATATCATCGGAGTTTTTTATTTTCTGTTTTACCTTCTCCAAACGTTCGTCATTAATCAAACCCAATTCATGGCCCATCGGGCTTAACCTGATGTCGGCATTGTCCTGGCGGAGCAGTAAACGGTGTTCGGCCCTGGAGGTAAACATGCGATAAGGCTCTTCAGTTCCTTTGGTTACCAGGTCGTCTATCAACACACCTATATACGATTCTGATCTCTTCATGATCAGCTCGTGCTTATCCTTTAGTTTTTGGTGCGCGTTTATACCTGCAATAAAACCTTGCGATGCTGCCTCTTCATAACCAGTAGTGCCATTTATTTGCCCGGCGAAGTATAGATTGCTGATGAGTTTAGTCTCTAAGGTAAGCGACAACTGGGTAGGCGGGAAGTAATCGTATTCAATGGCATAACCAGGACGGAACATTTTTGCCTTTTCAAATCCTGGGATTTGTACCAATGCCTTGTATTGTATATCCTCGGGCAATGATGTAGAAAAACCATTTACATATATTTCGCAGGTGTTCCAGCCTTCCGGTTCTACAAATATCTGGTGTCTTTCGCGTTCTGCAAACCTATTTATCTTGTCTTCAATGGATGGGCAGTACCTCGGGCCAAGTCCTTTAATTCTCCCCGTAAACATGGGCGACCGTTCGAATCCTTCTTTCAAAGTTTCGTGCACGGCAGTATTGGTATAAGTTATCCAGCAGCAGCGTTGTTCTTTCGCCAGTTCAACATCGGTAAAGGAGAAGCGGCCGCGTTCCTCATCACCCCATTGTTCCTCCATTAAGGAATAATTTAAACTACGGCCATCTATGCGGGGTGGGGTACCTGTCTTCATTCTGCCCGATTCAAAGCCTAATTCAACCAATTGCTCAGTTAATCCTGTCGCTGCTTTCTCAGCAGTGCGACCACCACCAAAGCGTTTTTCGCCTATATGGATAACACCATTCAGGAAAGTACCGTTGGTTAGTACCACAGCATCTGATTCTATTTCGATACCCAATGAAGTACGAACACCTGCTATGGTATTACCCTTTACCAGTAAGGAGTTTACGGTATCCTGCCAAAAATCTACATTTGGCGTTCGCTCCAGCGCCAGACGCCACTCTTCTGCAAAACGCATGCGGTCGCTTTGTGCCCTTGGGCTCCACATAGCAGGGCCTTTTGAGCGGTTTAGCATCCTGAATTGTACCGATGTTTTATCTGTAATAATCCCTGAATATCCACCCAAAGCATCAATCTCACGCACTATTTGTCCTTTGGCCACGCCACCCATAGCAGGATTACAACTCATTTGTGCTATAACGCCCATATTCATGGTAATTAATAACACCGATGAACCCAGATTGGCAGCAGCAGCAGCAGCTTCGCAACCGGCATGACCTGCACCAACTACTATAACATCATATTTTTGAAACATGTCTATCTATATTTTATCCCTTTTTTGGGACTGATGTTCCACGTGGAACATGTATTAATTATATTAAATCTGTTTGGGGTACAAAATTTTGTGCCCCTACGATAATTCCCTGTAATTCCTGATGTTCCACGTGGAACATGTATTGATTATATTAAATCTGGTGGGGCAGAAAATTTTCTGCCCCTACGGTATTTTTATTTGAATTTCCGAATATTCCACGTGTAACGTCTATTAATTATATTTGAACGTTGGGGCACAAAATTTTGTGCCCCTGCCATATTTCCCGTTAAATCTCCGATATTCCACGTGGAATATGTATTAATTATATTAAATCCGGTTCTGCTGGGGCAGAAAATTTTCTGCCCCTACGGTATCTCCGATGTTCCACGTGGAACATTAAATAATGATAATAAAGCGACAAATGCCCACACGGCCTCTAATGCCACAAACGGATAAAAACTGATTAAATAAGATGACAAACAGCAAATGCCGGCACCTATAAAATTCATCAGTTTATAGATGTTGCTTTGTGCAGGCATCTTTTTATATAAATTAAGCAGGAATGCTACTAATAATATAATAACACCGGCTGATGCCAATAGATCGGGTGTTTTCATTTATACTTCTTTTAATTCGGTTAGTTCAATCCACCGGATGCTTTTTTCGTCCAGTTTGCTGTTTAAAACTACTATTTGCTTTAATACCTCATCCAGTTTTTTAGGATCAATACCTGTTGCGTTTAGTTCTTCGTTCTTATCAGCTATCTGTTTTTCTATAGCCACTATTTCACTTTCCAGTGTATCCAACTCCTTTTGTTCTTTAAAACTGAGTTTATTCTTTTTTGGTTGCTGTATAACCGGGGCTTCTACAACGGCACTCTTCTTGTTTTGTTGTTTATTTTCTTCCAGTTCCAGCCTGTACGACGAATAATTACCGTTATATATCTTCACATGGCCACCTCCTTCCATAATGAAAAGTTGGTCGGTGAGTTTATCTAACAAATACCTATCGTGCGAAACAATCATTAATACGCCGGGATAATTGGTTAAAAATTCTTCCAGAACGTTTAAAGTATCAATATCCAAATCGTTTGTTGGCTCATCCAGGATCAAAAAATTGGGATTTTTCATCAGGATGCTCATCAATTGCAGTCTTTTCTTTTCGCCGCCGCTTAATTTTGAGATGAAACCATACTGTTTAGCCGGTGGAAAAAGGAACAAAGTGAGCAGGGCAGAAGCTGAAATAAGTTTGCCATCGGCCATCGTTATAAACTCCGCTACATTTTTTACGATATCAATTACCCTTTCATCTTCCTTAAAAGTAATACCTGATTGATGAAAGTAGCCTATAACAGTGGTTTCGCCTTTATCAATAATGCCCTTATCAGCTTGCAAGGCCCCGGTGATGAGGTTCAACAAGGTTGATTTGCCGCTGCCGTTTTTCCCCGCTAAACCAATGCGATCGCCCTTTTTAAATATATAGCTAAAGTTATTGATGAAGGTTTGCCCGCGGAACGCCTTATAAAGATGATTCATCTCCATAATTTTATTTCCCTGGCGTGCTGTTTTAACGGTTAATTCTACTTTTTGCTTGGCGCCACCATTTTTGGTTTTGTCTTCAAGGTCGTAAAATGCGTCAATGCGGGCTTTTGATTTGGTGCCACGGGCTTGGGGTTGCCTACGCATCCATTCCAATTCTTTCCGCAGTAAGTTGCTGTTTTTTTGGAATGCTGCTTCATCCGCGCTTTCACGCTCGGCCTTTTTCTCGAGGTAATAACCATAATTACCTACGTAGGGGATGATCTTGCCTTTATCAATCTCCAATATCTCGTTACATACATTATCCAGGAAATACCTGTCGTGCGTAACCATTAATATCGTTTTCGATCCGTCGGTCAGTAATTTCTCCAGCCATTCAATGGTATCAATGTCCAAATGGTTGGTGGGCTCATCTAAAATATAAATGTCCGGGTCTTCAATCAATAGTTTTGCCAGCGCCAAACGTTTCTTTTGCCCACCGCTCAGGGTGTTTATCTTTTGATTAAGGTGATGTATATCTAACCTGCCTAAAATGGTTTTGATTTTGTATTCATACTCCCAGGCATCAATATTGCCCATTTCTTCCATTACATCGGCAATGGCTTTAGAGTTATCAGGATCGTTCTCCAGCAGCTCTTCGTATTTACGGATCAGCTGTTGCTGCACATCATCAGCATGAAAAATATAATCGCTGATGGTAACGGCATCTTTAAAGCCCGGATCTTGTTCCAGATAACCCATATTCAGGTCGCGCATTTGCGCAACTTTACCCTCAGTTGGTTTTAAACTGCCGGCTAATAATTTTAACAATGTGGATTTGCCTGCGCCGTTAATGCCAACAAGCGCAACGCGGCGGCCGCGGTTGATGCCTATTGAAACATTGCGGAACAGCCAATGATCATGAAATGAATGGCCAAGATTTTCGGCGGAGATGTAGTTACTCACGATAGTTCTTTTATTTGGTCGGATAGGTGTATAAAAACGCCTTCCTGGTGTTTTAATGATTGTTTATACATGGCCATGGCCACTGTTTTTGCCGGGATACTCCGATATTTCTTAAGGCCCCCAATCAGTATGGGATCAATTATGCGGGATAATACCGTGGCTATCTTTTCCTCTGTTCTTTTTTCCTTGCGGTCGCCTGTTAATAACGATGGGCGATATATATGAAGGCATTTTAACCCTGTCGCCTTTATATCATCCTCGGTTTCACCCTTCATTTTTAGGTAAAAACCCGGGGTGTCAGGGTTTGCGCCCAGTACCGATACGAGGTGATATTGGGCAACACCGTTTTTTACACCCATTTGTGCCAGCTGCAGGGGATAGTCATGGTCTATTCTCCGGTAAGCGGCCTGGTCGGGCGTTTTTTTCCGGGTTGTACCCAAGCAGCAAAAAATGGCATGACCGTTAATTTCATCAGCATAATTACCTAACTGGTTAAAATCAACAACAAGCTGTTTTAACTTTTTATGTTCAACAGGTAATTTATTACGCACTATTACCACAACTTCCTGATAAGCAGGACTTTGTAATAAATATTCAAGCAATAAGCCGCCAATCAGCCCGCTTGCGCCCGCTACAATCGCTTTAGCCATAAGGCATCAAATTTTTTGCAAAAATACGCATAATTAATTTGTGGGAGGCTGCTAAAGGCGTCCTATGTTTTTGTTTAATAGATAGTTCAGTTAAATAATTGTATAGAATAGTAAACAAAAACTATATGTTGATGTTATTACGTAAGTTCAATTGAATTAAAGCCGAAGCGCACCCCCGTTTGCTCAATTATGGATACCCCATATAGAGCTGGCCCAAATTTTACGAGGATTAAACAGATTTAATATAATGGATGTAATTATATGGCGGAAGAAATAGTAGTACCCGGATGGAAACGTTGGCTGGAAGGCATAGGCGACCAGGTGGGGTTTTTTGTAAATTTTTTTAAAAACATTTTTACCGGGGGCTTCGAGTGGTCGGAGTTTGTTCGGCAATGTTACGAGATTGGTTACCGGTCGATAACGCTGGTTGGTATTACGGCATTTATCATGGGTGTAGTACTTATTTTGCAACTGAGGCCCACCCTGGTGAACTTTGGCGCCGCTAATATGCTGCCGCGCACCTTATCTGTGTCCTTTATCCGCGAGATAGGCCCGGTTATTATCGCTATTATTTGCGCAGGTAAAATATCGTCGAGCATTGGGGCCGAGCTTGGCAGCATGAAAGTTACCGAGCAGCTGGATGCCATGGAAGTTTCGGGTGCAAACCCTGTACAATACCTGGTGGTTACCCGCATACTGGCAACTACAATAATGGTTCCCATACTTTCAGTTATTGGGGACGCCATAGGATTGGCGGGCGGCTTTTTAGCCCTCAATATTCGTGATAGCATGAGTTTTGCGCTTTATTTTAACAAGATAGTTGGAGCCATTGACTATGCCGATTTTTTACCCGCGCTGGTTAAAACCATATTTTTTGGATTCGCTATTGGGTTTGTAGGATGTTACAAGGGCTTTACCTCAAACAAGGGGACAGCCAGCGTAGGCGTTGCGGCCAATTCGGCTGTGGTAACCGCGTCCTTGTGGATATTTGTTATTGACGCCATTGCTGTGCAGATAACCAGTTTATTATTTTATAAGTAGGACGAACATGCATATTGAAAGAGAAGAAACAGATGCCGTCCTTAAAGAAAAGGAAGATAAAACGGCCAAACAACCCGCTTCAAAAAAAGAGGAGATTGTTATTGATATCAAAGGGCTAAAAAAGTCTTTTGGCAATAAGACGGTTTTAAGAAATATCAGCTTGCAACTAAAGAGAGGAGAGAACATCGTAGTGCTGGGGCGGTCGGGAACGGGTAAATCGGTGACTATACAATGCATTGTTGGTTTATTAAAGCCGGATGGTGGTTCGCTTAAAGTATTTGGAGAGGAGGTTGCCGACATGGATGAAAAGGAATTAAAAGAATTGCGATTACGGATCGGGTTCCTGTTCCAGAGCGGCGCTTTATACGATTCGATGACCGTGCGCGAAAACATGGAATTCCCGCTAACCCGTATTTTAAAACTAACGGACCAGGCCGATATTGACCGGCGGGTTGAAGAGGTATTAAGCAATGTTGGTTTGCTGGAGGCCATTGATAAGATGCCGGCAGATCTGTCGGGCGGTATGCGGAAACGCGCTGGGCTGGCACGCACTCTTATTGTAAACCCGGAGATCATGTTATATGATGAGCCGACCACAGGGCTCGACCCGATAACATCCAGGGAGATCAGTGATCTGATTCTCTCCATTCAAAAGAAAAATAAAACATCATCGCTGATTATTACCCACGATATGGAATGCGCAAGAATTGTATCAGACAGGGTGGTCATAATGGACGACGGCGAGTACATAGCGCAGGGCACATTTAACGAACTACATAAATTAAACAATAAAGCGGTATCCGCTTATTTTACAGACATATTATGAAAGCAACACCATCACAAAAAATAAGAATAGGCATATTCACCTTCCTGGGGCTTGCGCTCCTGGTATTTGCCATTTTCTTTATCGGCAACAAGCGTAATCTTTTCAGTTCCACATTTAACGTGTACGGAACATTCAGAAATGTAAGCGGTTTGCAAATTGGTAACAACGTACGTTTTGCCGGCATAAATGTTGGTGTTGTACAAAACATCAGCATTGTAAATGACAGCACTGCCAGGGTTGATCTTACCCTTAATAATGACGTGAAAAAGTTTGTTAAAAAAGATGCGAAAATAGCCATTGGAAGCGACGGCCTGATGGGCGATAAGTTGATTGTTATATCGCCGGGGGGCGTTAGCAGCACCGAAGAGGTACAAAATGGCAATCAATTGGCATCGGTAAACCCGGTTGATGTTGACAAAATAATTGCCAAAATGACTAAGGTAATAGATAATGCTGCTGAACTTACCGGAGGCTTGTCGGCAATTGTTGCCAAGGTTAACAGCGGGCAGGGAAGCATTGGCAGGCTGCTAAATAATGATAAAATGGCCAGGGATTTGGAAGGAACCGTTAACCAGGCTAAAACCACTATGGCCAATGTGCACGCAACCACAACAACACTAAACACCGATTTAAAGGCAGCCCAAAGCAACTTTTTGCTGAAAGGTTTTTTCAAGAAAAAGAAGAAAAAAGAACAACAGGATTCCATCAAGAAAGCGCAGGGAGCTGCAGCCGGTCAGACCCCACCGGTTAAGCAATAAACCAGGGTTTGATCTTTTCTTTTGTGATTGACATCGGATCATCTGATCTATTTTTGTAATTGATTTTTGGAGATGTTGGGCAGATGATTAATCGGCACTCGTCCTTAGCTTGGGGATTTTAACAGTCTTCCGGATCCCTATAGTAACAACACCAGCAAAGGCGGTTTCCTGTTTGCTGCGGCCATGATGAGTGTTAACCCATGTTAACCCTTTTATTTTTTAATTATTTGATTGTCAAGCGATTAAAAAGGTTAACATTGAATTGTGTTAACCCTGTTAACCCTCCTGGAGTATTTGTTGATGCTGTCGTTAGCCCTAATCAGGGTGCGTATAATCTTCTGGCACAGAGAACAATCCCCTCCGCCAATGAAGGCGAAAGGCGCTTTAACGACTACTTATTTTTTTGCGAATACAATATTTTAGCTACCGCCTGCGACTTGGAATGCACATGAAGTTTCTCGTAAATATTGGAGATATGCTTGCGAATAGTATGTATGCTGAGGTAATATTTGTCGGCGATTTTTTTATAACTAAGCCCATCAACCAGCGAAAAAAGAATCTCCCGCTCGCGGGTAGTTAGCATAAAATCATCTTTTTTTACAAGGCTGCCGGTTTGAAAATATTGGATCACGCGGCGCGCTACCGGCGGGCTCATGGGCGAACCGCCCAGGTGAAGTTCGCGGATGGCTTCCACAATTTCCTGGGGACGGGTCTTTTTTAACAGGTATCCAGACGCGCCCTCGCGGATAGCTTCAAATATTTTATCGTCGTCTTCAAAAACAGTAAACATCAGTATCTGGATGTTTTCAAAACTGCTTTTCAGGGTACGCACACCTTCAATTCCGCTGATGTCGGGCAGGCCAATATCCATGATCACAATATCGGGTTTGGCCTTTTGGAAAAGGCTTACCACGTTGAGCAGGTTTTTGACCGATGCCACGCAACGGATATCATCTGTTTGCTCAAAAAGCTGTTCCATGCTTTTCAGCAATACCTGGTTATCTTCAACAATGGCTACCCTGATCATATTTTAAATTTCCTCTTTATTTATCCTGCGTCCTATAACACATTTATTCTATTTGTACCGATAGGATAATGATGGTACCGCTGCCGGGAGCCGTTTTAATTTCAAGCTTACCCCGCATCAGATCAGTCCGTTTTTGCATATTGTTAAGCCCGTTGCCCAATCTTGTTTTCCCGATGTCGAAGCCCCCGCCATTGTCGGCAACCTCTATTTTTAGCATTTCGCCAGCACAATCGGCATTAATACTTACCGAGCTACAGCCTGAATATTTAATAAGATTGTTGATGGCTTCTTTTAAGATCAGGTAGATATGCTGCCGCTTTTGCATATCCAGTTTAAACTCCTTAATTTTTTCGGGGACCTGAACATCGTACTCAATATCCTTTGCCTCCAATACACTTGATGCAAATTGCTGTATCCGGATGAACAGGTTGCCAACCGTGTCGTTTTTCGAGCTGATGCTCCATACAATATCATCCATCTTCTCCATCAGCTGGTGACTGCGTTCGCTGATCTCGCCAAGTATTTTCTTTGATTTTTGCTCTTTCTCCCGTGCCGCAATATCGCTTAGGATGGAGATGGAACTCAAGGTTGATCCGATATCGTCGTGCAGGTCGGTGGATATTTTGTTCCGGAGAAGTTCGAGCGCGAGGATTTTGCTCAGTTTGTAACGATACGCCCCGTATGCCGAAATCACAATGATTACAGTAATCAAAATAATAAACCACCATGTTTGCCAGAACGGTGGTCGGATAATAAAATGAAATACAGCCGGACGCCGACTCCAAATGCCATCGCCATTTTCGGCTTCAACTTTAAAGGTATAGCTCCCAGGTTTAAGGTTATACGCTACGTCGTTGCGATCGGTGAGCGGACCCCATTCATTGTCCTGCCCATTCAACAAGTAATGGTACCTCACCAGTTCCGGGTTTTTAAGACTTACACCGGCAAACTCAATCGAAATAAAATGCTGATCGTAGGGAAGTGTGATTTCGCCACCATCAGCGGTGTACGGCGCAACGGCAAATTTCTTTTGCCCCTGGATGCTTATCTGCGTGAAATAAACCGGAGGCGAGACGGTGTCTTTCCGGATATTGCCGGGTTTCCATTTTAAAATACCCTCATTGGTGCCCACGTAAAAAATGCTCCCATCTTTTACAATACAGTTTGTTTCGCGGTCGATATTATTGTCATCAAGTTTGATCTGTTTTATCCGGGGCCTTTTAAAATCGCCGGTGATTATGTTTACACCATTATTAGTGCTCAGGTAAAGCGAGCCGTCGGTATCGCAGTAAAGGCTTTTGGTCCAGTTGGCATTTAAGCCATTTTGGGTGTTGATATGGGCCACAAGTAAGCCAGTTTGCGCCGAAAACACGAAAACGCCATTGGTGCGTGTGCCCCAAATTAAATTTCCTTTTTTATCCTCCACACGGCAGCGTATGCGCATATCCGGGTAACCGGTACTTGCGCTAAACTCATTAACTTTAACCAGGTGGTTGCCCGCAATTTTACACACCCTAATGCCTTTATCGCGGTAGCCTATCCACAAACGTCCGTTGGCATAAGCCAGCCCGGTTATCATTTCGTTTATCGGCTTATCGATAGTAAACTGGCTGAGCGTTTTTCCATCGAATTTCCAAACCTGGCCGGTGATGCCGCCGTGCCATTCAGTCCCCGTACTATCAGTGCAAAAAGCCGTTGAATTGATATCGAGATATTTTTGTACCGATAGCCGGCCGATTTTAAACACGCCGTTTGCTGCGCCGCATAAAAAAGAGCCGTCTTTATTGCCATTCATCCAGCTCACATAGCCAAGAGGCTGTTTTGCATCAGGCGGAAAGAATTCGTATTTCTCCTCTTTTTTTAGCATAAGGCCATCAACCGTTCCAGACCACAGACGGTGCTGCCCGTCAATCAGCAAAGTGGCTACCGGTTTGTTGTACCCATTGCTCGCTATGGTTGAGAATTCGTAGTATTCATCGCCCAGCATACTTATCCCTTTTCGGTTGGGGAACCATACCAGGCCTTCATTATCGCAATAGATCTGCTGGATGTTTCCGGGAAGGCCGTTGCGCGGGGTATATTGCGTTATAGCGTCGTTTTTTATTTTGTAAACCGTATCCGCCTGCGACCAAAAGGAACCATTATCGGCAATAACCCATAGGGTGCCGGATCTATCGGCTGTAATATCTTTTAACGGTGTTTTTCCTAAATAATTTATCGGCTGATCGGTAAACGGCGCTGCGCCCGGAGGCTTAAACAGGTAAAGTCCGTTGTTGATTAAGGCCCATAAGTGGTCCCCTGACAATAATGTTTTGTTGACCTGTTTGCCTGGTAAAACATGTGCAATATTAACAACACGATGATTGTTGTAGCGATACAAAAATACGCCATCATCGGTACTGAAGGCAATGGTTTCGTGCGGCAGGAGGGTGACAGCGTTTGCTTTGGTTTTCAGGATGGTGTTTTCCGGATCAAAAACAGCGAACTTTTTTCCGTTAAATAAATAGGCGGCATTCTGGTTAATCACCACATATTGAGTGGCGGATACCTGTACCATGTCCGAAACGCTATTGGTTATGGCATCTTTCAGAAGCGTATCTACCAGGTAATTGCTGAACTGCCCGTTTTGATATTTATAAATCCCGTTAAAAAAGGTGAGAATCCAGATGGTGTGGTTCTTGTCCTGGTAAAAACCTTTTACATATAATTGCCCGATATTGGTTTTTATTTCAGGCTGATAAAATCGTTTCCCATCAAACCAGCTAACGCCAAAATCGGTGCCCACCCACAGCAGACCCCTGCCATCGCGGATTACGGCCTGCACGTTGTTGCTGCCCAGGCCATCCTTAATACCATAATTTTTAAATGGCATCATCTGTGCGTCCAAGCGAAGGGAGCCTAAAAGGATCAGCGTAATAAAAAGGGGTAATCGGAACATTTGAGTAAATATAACGATGACGCTCAGGTAATTGGAAAACAATCGCCATGTTTAGTAAGGTTTTTTTTAAAATAAATTTGGAAATGAAATATTAATCGTAATATTGCGATGTAATTATGGGACTAACTAAAACAGAAATATTTACCGAAGAGCAAAACCGACTGGCTGTTATGCTGAAAGCAATGGCGCATCCCGCCCGGATAGCCATATTGCAGCAGATCATCAACGCCAATGCCTGTATTTGCGGCGATTTGGTTGATGAGTTGGGTTTGGCTCAAGCTACTATATCGCAGCATCTGAAAGAATTGAAAAATGCGGGACTGATACAGGGAACGATAGAAGGGGTGAGTGTTTGCTATTGCATAGAACCCAACGCCTGGAAATTACTGACCACCGAATTGAACGGATTTATGCAGTCATATAAAACGCAAACAAGCTGCTGTTAAAAAAATTTGCCAAAATCAATCGCAATATTGCAATTAAACAATTGATGAACTATTAAATAAATTGAAAATGGAAACCACCGAAAATGATCTAAAAGAAGTTGTACGGCAGAAATACAGTGAAATTGCTTTACAGGATAAGGATACCAACCTGTCGTCATGCTGCGGCTCGGGGTGCTGTTCAACGGAAGTATATAATATTATGACCGACGACTACACAGGACTGGGAGGATACAACCCGGAAGCCGACCTTGGCCTGGGATGCGGATTACCAACACAATTCGCCAAAATCAAAAAAGGCGATGTGGTGATTGACCTGGGCAGCGGCGCAGGTAACGACTGCTTTGTGGCCCTATCGGAAACAGGCGAAACTGGAAAAGTAATAGGCATTGATTTTACGGAGGCCATGATAAACAAAGCCAGGGCCAATGCCGAAAAGCTTAACTTTAACAATGTAGAATTCAGGCAGGGCGATATTGAAAAGATGCCTGTTACTGCTAATGTAGCCGATGTTATCGTAAGCAACTGTGTGTTAAACCTGGTGCCCAATAAAGACGCCGTATTCAAAGAAATATTCAGGGTTTTAAAATCAGGCGGTCATTTTAGTATATCCGATGTAGTATTGGTAGGCGCATTGCCCGAAGCATTAAGGAAAGATGCCGAAATGTATGCCGGCTGTGTATCTGGCGCCATCCAGAAGGAGGTTTATCTTGAACTTATTAATTCAAACGGGTTTAAAAACATCAGCATTCAAAAAGAAAAAGCTATTGTTATTCCGGATGATATATTGAGCAATTACCTGGACAGCGAAGAAATGGCCGGCTATAAATCGGGCAAAACCGGGATATTTAGTATAACAGTATACGCTGAGAAACCCGTCGAAGCCAAAACTTGCTGCGGACCGGATTGCTGTTCCTAAAAATTAAAATTATGGAAATTGAAAATGGGTTGAACTACCGGGCGGAGATTGTGGCCCTGCTTGAATCGGTAAAACTGCCAACGGAAGACTTGCCGGCATCATTAGAGAACTTTTTAATGATGCACGAAGGGGAACAATTAATTGCCGTGGCGGGGATTGAATCATACGGACAATGTGCACTCCTGCGCTCTGTCGCCGTTTCTCCTGCCTTTCGCGACCAAGGGGTAGCTGCAATAATAGTTGAGTCAGTAGAGAACATGGCCGCCGCAAAGGGAATAAACGCCATTTACCTGCTGACCGAAACCGCAGAGGACTATTTTAAGCGGAAAGGTTACCTGCAGATAGCGCGTGCTGCTATCCCCGTCGAAGTACAAAAATCATCCGAGTTCAGTCATGTTTGCCCACAATCAGCGATTGCTATGGAAAAGCGTTTATCAGTAACCCCAAACATAGCATGAGGAAATATGTCGCAGAGTTTATCGGCACTTTCACGCTTGTTTTTTGCGGTACCGGCGCCATCATCATTGACCAGGAAAGTAAGGGCGGAGTGACACACGCCGGGGTGGCCATTACATTTGGCCTTGTTGTGATGAGCATGATCTATACGCTTGGCAGCATATCCGGCGCCCACCTTAACCCGGCCGCCAGCATTGCTTTTTCCCTGGCGGGCCGGTTTCCCGTGCGACAGTTGACGCCTTATATTTTTAGTCAGCTAACCGGGGCGCTGTTGGCCAGTTTAACGCTGCGCTTCCTGTTTCCGCATAACCAATTCCTGGGGGCGACGCTGCCATCCGGTAGCGGCATGCAATCGTTCGTCCTGGAATTTATATTAACATTTTTCCTGATGCTGGTCATTATCCATGTGGCTACCGGCAGTAAGGAACAAGGTATTGTCGCCGGCATAGCCATCGGCTCGGTAGTGTTACTGGAGGCGATGTTTGCCGGGCCAATTTGCGGCGCGTCCATGAATCCGGCCCGGTCCTTTGCGCCGGCGCTTGTCTCGGGTCACCTCGAATATTTATGGGTTTACCTGCTTGCAACGCCCTTGGGAGCGGCGGCCGCCATCCCGGTTTGGAAATATTTAACGTATCAAACGCCAAAAACTAATTCATCATGAAAATTGCTCTTTTTTCAGATATACATGCCAACCTGCCCGCCCTGGAAGCCTTTTTTGCAGATGTAGAAAAACAAAAACCAGATGCTATTTATTGCCTGGGCGATCTCGTCGGCTATAACATCTGGCCTAATGAGGTAATCAACGAAATTCGTAAACGTGGCATACCAACGATTGCCGGCAATTATGATTTTGGCATCGGCCGCACGAGCGACGAATGCGGCTGCGCCTATAAAACAGAAGCAGAAAAGGAGATGGGCAAAATATCCATCAGCTATACCAACAGCATCGTGAAGGATGATGAACGGGCGTACCTGCGCACGCTCCCGGCGCACATCCGCGTAGAGTACCAGTTGAATACAGATAAACTCAACCTGCTGCTGGTTCATGGCAGTCCGCGCAAGATAAACGAATATTTGTTTGAGGACAGGGACGAGAAAAGCATGCTACGTATTATGGAACAGGCGGATGCCGATATCATGTGCTTCGGGCACACGCACCAGCCCTACCACCGGGTATTGTCGACTGCTGTTACCGAAGACACTCATTATCGCCATGCTATTAACATAGGTTCGGTAGGCAAGCCAAAAGACAAAGATCCACGGGGTGGTTATGTTATGCTGCACATCAGCGATACCAGTTCAGTGAAAGATAAGGACAGCATCGGTGTTGAATTTATTCGCTTTGACTATGATATTGAAAAAGCGGCAAAAGCCATTGAGGATAGCCCGCTGCCAAATGAATATGCAGAGATGCTCCGTAAGGGGTAATCGCTTCCCCCCAAAACAAAAAGCCGCCCCGGAATTAATCCGGGACGGCGCGCGTCAGTTATAAATATCTTATGGCTGTGGTTTTATACCACATGGACATATAAACGGATAGGGTGTTGGGTCGATAAGCGGCTTAATGCCAAAGAAATCGTTCAACACCGATTCGGCAGTGCAATAAGCGCCCTCTACCCAGGCCTGGTCGTTTGAAAAGGCTTCGCCCACAATAAAAATATCGGCGTCGGCATCTTTAATCATTTGCGACGGCTTGCGGACCATATTCTGCACATCGCAAACATCATAATGCGCGGCATAGGCATGATACCCTGCATTAAACGGCGGCAGCGACCAATCCATATATTTACATTCTATAGGTACCGGCACATCTTCATAATCCGATTGCGGCCCAAAATGTAAAGCGGCCAGCTGCTGGCGCAGCATTTTAATCATTACGTCCGTGGCTTTACGCGGACCAATTAGCGGCTGCAGGTTTTCTGAGAACGGTATTTTTTCTGTAGTTTCATTACCATATTCGAGTTCTTCCCAAAAGCTGGTGAACTGCTCATCGTCATAACTTGCCAAAATGCCATAGATCGGGTTTTCGGGATCCTGTTGCAGCGCGTTGTTTCCAAAATAAACCACCTGCCTGATAGGCGTATCCGTGATGCTTGGCCCGATGGAATTGCGGGTGGAGGCGGTGAGCAACTGCGATTCTTCCTTAAGCGTTAACCGCACACCGATGCACGTTTGCACAGCAGTCATCAGATCACCAGATGATGAAAAAGGATTGTTGATGATCGGGTTGCTTGTATCCTGATCGGGGTTGTTTTGGATGGCATCAATATAAGCTTGGGGGAATCCTTCGGCCGTCAGTTGAGTCAATACAGCATCGGTAACTTCATATCCGATAATAGGTGCTGGGTAAGGCGCATTTAGCCACCAGGGACTTTTGAAAAACATGCCTACTTTGTATGAGGGCTGCTGAATGGCCGAACTGAGATAGTTTTGCACCTGCGGATGGTTCAGCACATCAAGCCCTCTGTGGTCCTGGTAGCGCGTGGCCTGTGCAACCAGGTCGAGCGCGTAAGGCGGCATGGCCATCCAAGCAGCTTCGGTTGTTTTAGATGCAGCTATTTTGTTGGGATGATCACGATTGGCAATGCTGTAATGGATAGTGCCATCAATCTGCAAAATAGAATGGAGGCGTGTATTTGGATGGTATTCCAAGATGATTCCTTTTTCTTCTGCCAGTTCAACTATCGCCTGGAACAGCGCATTAAACATGCTTGAATATCCGGTTGTAAGCGTTTTATATTGGCTGCCAGGCGTAAATTCGTCATTGGCCTGTATAGCCACGGCGGCATTCCAGTTAATAACGTTGGATGTATAGCCATTTCCATCAGCCGTGTAAGCAAAGCCTTCGGAACCTAACTGATCAAACATCAGGTTCCAGTACCCGATGTTTTTGAGCAGGTCGCCTTTCTGGTAAACGGACGAATCCGGCAATTCAACATTAATGGCGCCGTTTTGATAAAATTCGCACCAGTCGCGGCGGGTTTTTGGTTTGGCATTAGGATCAACGGCTAAACTTTCAATAGTAGCAAATCCTGTATCCGGCGAATCCGAAGCGCCGTAATGATCAACATTGTAAGGCGCCGGGTTTGTGGATGTAATATCATTCAAATACATGTTTTTGGTGCGCAGGTAAAACAAGGTATTATCGGATACATTAAACGGCACCGAATACTGGTCGAGATCGAGCTTTTTGATAACGGTTGTCACCAGGCGGTGTCCCTGGTTTGTGGGTGCAGGCAAACCGTTCCAGGCGGAGTAGCGCATGCCGCCAAGTTCCAGGTACGAGTTGTTGTGATCGTTTTGATAGTGCCAGGTACATACCCGGGCCCCGGCCGGGCGCTTTAGGGGATCATGTATTTCGGTGAAATTATAATCGCCCCAATCATACAATTCAAGCACGTCACCGGCTTTTAGCTGTTTCGCCGCGCCTTCTTTATTTTCAATTTCGTGGTAAAGTAACCGCCATGCGGTGTAAAGACCGGAAGCACCGGCGCCAAATATGGAATAAGTTTTTTTCATTTTGAATAAGGTTTTCCCCGGAGAACTATCGGGATATTAATACAATGGGTTTAATTTCAATTAAGGTTCGATACCGAGGCGATACATTTGGCGCGGCAAATCTTTTTCGGGGATCACTACTTCAACCAGTGTTGGTTTGCCGGTGATGTCCTTTATTTCTTCAAGTGCCGCATTGAGTTCGTCTATCGTGGTTACCCGGTAGCCGTTTGCGCCAAAAGCCTGCGCCAATGCCAGGTAATCCCACTTAGGGAGGATATCAAACGCATCGAATTTATGTTCGGGGCCAGGCTCAAATGAGGTTATATCCACATAAACTTGCTCAATGGCATACACGCCGTTGCTCATCACAAATATCACCGCGTTCAAATTATTGCGGGCCAATGTTGATAGCGACTGGCAAACCATCATAAATCCGCCATCACCGGCCACGGTCCATGCGCGTTTTCCGCTGCCCAGCTGCGCCCCGGATGCAGCGCCCGTTTCGAAGCCGATACACTGCCACGCGGCCGAACACATAAAACTGTTTTGGTACATGCCATAGGCGTTGGTGGCCACATACATGGACGAGCTGATGCCAAGCGTCATCACAATATCCTTTAGCAAGTCATTATCCTGCAGAAACTTCATCGAATATTGAAAGAAGCGGTTATAGGTAATGGTTTCGGGACTATGGTTCCAAACCGGGTCGGAGTTTGCTTTCCATGGGTCCGGGTAAACCGGTTGCGGCGGCGCGATGGTTGCATGTGGATAACCGGCCGTGCTTTTAAACTTAAGCAGCAGGGCCTCCATGAAATCCTTCATGGTTACATCTTCATAAATAAAGTAGCCGGCGCGGATCTGCGTGGTTGTTGCCAGCACCATATCGGCATATTTACTTTCGATGAAAATCAAATAGTCGTCGGTAATGATGGTGCCGAAGGTCAGGAAGCAATCGGAATGGGTTACGAGTTCATGCACGCTTTTGATGGAAGCCGCATCCGAATAAGTGCCGATAAACTTGTCGCCTTTTTCATCCAGCACCGTTTTGCCTTCGCTGGTGGTGGTGTACAAAAAGCCGCTGGCGTCAATAATTTCCTGCAGCAAACCGGACAGCCCATAACGCAACACCTCGACACCGGCAAATATCAAAGGATGTTTTGCCGCAGTTATTTGTGCCCAGGCGGTTGTAACGGCGTTTTCCAGTGCAAGCGGATCGCTTTTCGCGACGATGGGTTGCAGTAGATCGTCTGGTGGTTGCGGACAAGGTTCGCCCCAAACTTCTTTATAACAGGCAATATAAACCGGCCGGCGGTGGGTAATGGCGGCAATCAGCAGGTTATCAATCTTTTCAGCCGCGCCAACCGAAGTGCTTAGGGTGATGGCGCCTACGGTAACATGGCTGTACACTTCCTGGTCGGCGGCCATATTGCCGGTGGAGTGGTGATAAAGCACATCGTACATTTTGGTGATCTGCCGGGCATCAGCTCCGGGACAGGCGCTGATAACCACTACCGGGCTAAACTCCACATAAGCACCCGCGATAGCATTTAAGGCGCTAAAGGTGCTCACGCCATATTGCAGCGATACGGCGCCAAGTCCGCGTGTGCGGCCGTAGGCATCTGCGGCGTAGGCTGCATCCAGCTCATTAACTGCGCCAATGGCGGTAACACCATCAAAATACTCGAGCGCCTGGGTAAAGTGTTTTACATAATCGCCCGGAATTTGAAATACTTCGGTAACATTCAGCTGTTTTAGCCGCGTTAATAAATAATCCGCGACCGTAAAGGTTTGGGGTTTACTTTGCATTTGTTTTGTCGATAATAGATGTAAAATTTAGGTTCAAATTGGTTAGCAAAGGCCGGGAACACAGGGTAGTCTTTTTGTTTGACCAACCCTCCGCAGGACGATTTAAGAGGGATCATACAGCGGATATTGATATAAAAATATAATGATTTTTGGATTAGATGAAGTATATTATACCAACTTGAGAATTGTATATACCAATGTGATTATTCGACCGGGAAATGGAAATGTGCGTGTTTGCTAAGCGGGTTTTAAGCAGTACAATTGAACAGGAAAGAGCACTTATAACCGTTTCGTTTGCTTTTCAAAAACGTTACAACCTTCAAGCTCAAACAGCTAAGCAGCATGTATTTCATAGTTTAGATAGATGATTTATCAATAAAAACAATCATTCCACTTTGTACCGGTAAACCTGCCGCCCAAGGTTGCCATAGCCATCAATACCTTCCACTACCACGCGGTAGGTGCCGGGGCTGCCGGCATTAAAAAACTCAAAGGATGCCTTGCCGTTGGCATCGGTAATAACATCCGGGTTCCAGTAAATGGTTTTTCGGTCATCGGCAACGTTTACCGGCTGGCCGACGGCGTATTTGGGCGAATAAAACTCACGCGCTTTGTAAAAACCGTTGATTTTATAGGTAATTAGGCCATCTACTATTTCCTTTGATTTATCCAAAGGGTCGACACCACGCCTAGAGGTTATAATTAATGCACCGTGCGGAGCATTTGAACCATAAATTGATAAATAAGATAAGCTTCTTAACACTTCCACGCTATAAACATCATCCGGGTTAATATTGTCAAGCGCGTTTGGACTTACTTGTAACCCATCTACAAATATCGCCATAGCTTCCCTTGGGTTTGGCGAATGTACATATCTCATGTTATAAGCATATCCCCCAACCCACATTAAACCAGGAGTTTTGCTTGCTAATATTTCCGATAGTTTTCCACCACCACCTCTCATTAACGTTTCGCGTAAAATTACTTCGTTGGCATTTCCCGGACCATTTAAATTTGCAGAAAACTTC
>Ga0206865_1149_pt1 | contig 19871 bp, 16 predicted proteins | sample Alteio_BWOrgCont_39_FD_152628 | JGI IMG/M metagenome (GOLD analysis project Ga0206865, IMG submission 152628) | Enriched cells from forest soil in Barre Woods Harvard Forest LTER site, Petersham, Massachusetts, United States -... | ecosystem: Environmental > Terrestrial > Soil > Temperate forest >...
AGTTGCTTCAGGGTGCGCGCGTCAAGACCATGGCTCCCGTTTTGCAGGGTGCCTTTAATGTGATGAAACGTGAGGATGGTTTTGTCGTTTCCATCTCCTATCAGCAAATCATCATTTTGATTGTGACGGTTGTTTTAATGACGGTTGTCACCCTCATCATTCACCGCACACCATTGGGCAGAGCCCAGCGTGCTTGCGAACAAGACAAGGTTATGGCGGCCCTTGTGGGTGTCAATGTTGACCGCACGATCTCAACGACATTCATTATTGGTGCATGTCTTGCGGCGATCGCTGGCTTCATGGTCACGCTTTATTATGGCGTGGTTGATTTCTACATGGGTTTCTTGGCGGGGATGAAGGCTTTCACTGCCGCAGTTTTGGGCGGTATCGGGTCATTGCCGGGTGCCATGGTTGGCGGCCTTCTGATTGGTCTTATTGAGAGTTTCTGGGCCGGCTATGTGAATGCCCAATATAAAGACGTCGCTGTTTTTGCGATCCTCATGCTGGTTCTGATGGTACGGCCCAATGGCCTCTTTGGTCGCCCGGAGATTGAAAAAGTATGAAGGCCGCACAGCGCATCAAAGATGCTTTTTTTACAGCGCTGGTGGCTGGGGTCCTGGCTTTGCCTCTGGCTGGTGCCAGGACCATTGATGGGATGAATGGTTTGACGGTTGAATGGCATCTGACTGAAGTCGCCATTGCAGCCGCCTTGATTTTTGCAGGGCGCCTCTTGCTCGACCTGATTGAGGATGGGCAGGGGGCTTGGATCGCACCCCTTACACTGATCACGGGGCTTCTTTCTATCTACATTCCATTCCCATCGCATTTTTTGCAGGTGGTGGCTGTTATTGGCTCCTTTGTTGTGGCGCTGCGCGCCATTTATTATTTGCTCAAAAAGTCGGGCAAAATAGGTGCAAGCCATTCCTTTGTTAGTCTCACAAAATTTAGCAAGAACCTGACGGCCATTTCATGGCTGTTATTTGTTGCAGCCCTCATTTTGCCTTTCATGCCTTTTGCCAGCCGTTATGTATTGGATGTGGCGATCATGGTGCTGACATATGTGATGCTGGCTTGGGGGCTGAATATCACCGTTGGCTACACAGGTCTCCTTGACCTTGGCTATGCAGGTTTCTACGCGCTTGGCGCTTATAGCTATGCCCTCCTCTCACAGTATTTTGGCCTGGGTTTTTGGGAAACCTTGCCCATTGCAGGCTTGATTGCTGCCGGCACAGCATTCCTTCTTGGTTTTCCAGTCTTGAGGTTGCGGGGTGATTATTTTGCCATCGTCACATTAGGCTTTGGTGAGATCGTCCGCCTGGTCTTGATCAATTGGACGGGTTTGACGGGCGGGCCTAACGGGATATCGGGAATTGCGCGGCCAACTTTTTTTGGTTTGGAATTCGCGCGGCAAGCCAGCGAAGGTCATAAAGCTTTTCATGAGTATTTTGGGCTCGAGTTTGACTCGCTGCAGCGTGTGGTTTTTATTTATTATATTATTTTAGCCTTGGCACTTCTCGTCGGCTGGTTCAGTACACGCCTCCGCCGCTTGCCCTTGGGCAGGGCCTGGGAAGCTTTCCGTGAGGATGAAATCGCTTGCGCTTCCCTTGGTATCAATCGCTGGTGGATTAAATTGGCAGCTTATAGTTTGGGTGCCATGGTGGCGGGCTTGGCGGGCGCCTTCTTTGCCACACGCCAAGGTTTCATTAGCCCTGAGAGCTTTACCTTCACAGAATCCGCAACCATGTTGGCGATCGTGATCTTGGGAGGCATTGGCCATCCCTTAGGGATTGCCTTTGCGGCTTTATTTATTATCGGCATGCCAGAATTATTCCGTGACCTTGAGCAATACCGCATGCTGGCTTTTGGTGCCGGCATGGTCTTGATCATGATTTGGCGGCCAGGCGGCATGATGGCCAAACGTGAGGTCACCGTAAAATTACCGCCCGCGGCTGTGTGATGCTGAAAGTGACCTTCATCATGCGTGATGGCGCGAATCGTATGCTGGATGCCGAAGAGGGGCAGACCCTTCTGGACGTTTCAAGAAAATATGGAATTGATGAGATTGAAGGTGCTTGCGGGGGTGCTATGGCTTGTTCCACCTGCCATATCATCGTGGAAGATGGCTGGTATAAGAAGCTACCACCACCAAGTGATGATGAGGCTGATATGCTTGACCTTGCCTATGGCCTTACCAAGGCCTCGCGCCTCGGCTGCCAGATCAAATTAACATCCAATATGGATGGCCTTAAAGTGCGCTTGCCAAAGGGCAGTAAAAGCTTGCTTTGATTGGGTTGTTTTTCCTTGACCCAGACCATGTAATCCGCCAAAAAAGCCACACTTTTTAACCCCTTAGCTTGAGCCCGTATGCCCAGCCTAAAAGACCTTAAAAACCGCATCGGCAGCGTCAAATCGACGCGCAAAATTACCTCGGCCATGAAGATGGTGGCGGCATCCAAGCTGCGCCGTGCCCAAGACCATGCGGAAGCCGCACGTCCCTATGCCGAACGTATGGCGCGGATGTTGGCCTCCCTTTGCGCCAATTTGGTTATTACCGATACAACGCCGCGCCTGATTGCGGGCACAGGCAAGTCTGACACCGTGCTTTTGGTTGTTCTCACTTCTGACCGCGGCCTTTGCGGTGGTTTCAATGGGACGATTGTTCGTGAAGCCAGAAAGCAAATCCGGAAATTGGAAACTGAAGGCAAGAAAGTGAAGTTGCTTTGCGTTGGCCGTAAGGGACGCGACGCCCTCCGCCGTGACCATGGTTCCAAGATCATCGAATCCTTCATGGATATTGGCCGGAAGAAATTAGCCTTCGCTGATACCAATACAGTGATCGATAAAGTGATCGAGCTTTATGAGGCTGGCCAGTTCGATATCTGCCAGATCATCTATAACCGTTTCAAATCAGCCATTCAGCAAATTGTGACAGTGAAACAAATGATCCCGGTTGCGATCGAGAAGGTTGAGGGCGCAAACCAAAATGAGCCGGCATCGGTTTATGAATTTGAGCCTGACGAAGAAACGATTTTGGCTGAACTCTTGCCACGTAATCTCGCCATGCAATTTTATGGTGCCATGCTTGAAAGCGCTGCGGGCGAGCAGGGCGCCCGTATGGCTGCTATGGATAACGCAACGCGTAATGCCGGCGAAATGATCAATAAACTGACGCTCAACTATAACCGTACGCGTCAGGCTTATATCACGAAGGAACTCATCGAAATTATCTCCGGCGCTGAAGCCGTATAACCAGTCGTCAATAAAAAGGAAGAAACAGATGTCCACTAAAGCTGAAGGCCGTATCACCCAAATCACTGGCGCCGTTGTTGACGTCCAGTTCAGCGGCACATTGCCATCAATCTTGAATGCGCTTGTCACAGAAAATGAAGGCAAGAAGCTGGTGCTTGAAGTTGCACAGCATCTTGGCGAAAGCACTGTGCGCGCCATTGCTATGGATTCAACCGACGGCCTTGTTCGCGGTAACCCTGTCACGGATACAGGCGCCCCTATCACTGTGCCAGTTGGTCCTGAAGTCCTTGGCCGTATTTTGAACGTTATTGGTGAGCCTGTTGATGAGCGTGGCCCTGTTAATGCTAAAAGGTCTGCCCCAATCCATCGTTCAGCACCTGAATTCGTTGACCAATCAACGGAACAGCAAATCCTGGTAACGGGCATTAAGGTTGTTGATTTGCTCGCCCCTTACTCACGCGGTGGTAAAATCGGCCTCTTTGGAGGTGCTGGTGTCGGTAAGACCGTTCTCATCCAAGAACTGATCAATAACGTTGCCAAAGCCCACGGTGGTTACTCGGTATTCGCAGGTGTTGGTGAGCGTACCCGTGAAGGGAACGATCTTTATCATGAAATGATCGATGCCGGCATCGTTAAGACCGATGGCCCAGGCTCAAAAGTGGCTTTGATTTACGGTCAGATGAATGAACCGCCAGGCGCCCGTGCGCGTGTCGCTTTGACGGGTCTCACCATGGCGGAATATTTCCGTGATGAAGAGGGGCAAGACGTTTTGTTCTTCGTTGATAACATCTTCCGTTTCACCCAAGCGGGCTCAGAAGTTTCGGCGCTCCTTGGCCGTATCCCATCAGCCGTTGGCTATCAGCCAACTTTGGCAACTGACATGGGTATGCTGCAAGAACGTATTACGACAACGAATAAGGGCTCCATTACATCGGTTCAGGCTATTTACGTTCCTGCCGACGATTTGACTGATCCCGCACCTGCGGCTTCGTTTGCCCATTTGGATGCGACAACCGTTTTGTCACGTCAGATTGCCGAACTCGGCATTTACCCAGCTGTTGATCCTTTGGACAGCACCAGCCGTATTCTTGATCCACGTGTTGTGGGCCAGGATCATTACGAAGTTGCACGCTCGGTACAAAAAGTCCTTCAGACCTATAAATCATTACAAGACATCATCGCCATCTTGGGCATGGACGAATTGTCGGAAGAAGACCGTTTGGTTGTTGCGCGTGCGCGTAAGATCCAACGCTTCCTCTCGCAACCATTCCATGTCGCTGAAGTCTTCACAGGCTCACCAGGTGTATTCGTGAAAATCGAAGAAACCATCCGTGGCTTTAAAGGCATTGTTGCGGGCGAGTATGACCATTTGCCGGAATCGGCTTTCTACATGGTTGGGACGATCGACGAAGTTATTGCTAAAGCCAATAAGATGCAGAAAGAAGCCGCTTAATGAGCCATCAGTTCCAGTTCGAGCTTGTCTCGCCGGAAGAGCTCATCATCAGCAAGGCCGTGACAATGGTCACGGTACCTGGTGGCGAGGGCGATTACGGCGTTTTGGCTGGGCATTCACCTTTGATCACCACAGTCCGTCCTGGTGTGATTGAGGTTTATGATTTGGCTGACAGCATCCTCTCTGAGCGCATCTTTGTGGCTGGCGGCTTTGCCGAAGTGACGAATGAGCGTTGCACGGTTGTGGCTGAAGAGGCTGTAATGGTCAGTGATTTGAAGCGCAGCGATGTTGAAGCTGAGATCAAGTCCTTGGCTGATGATCTTGCGACATCAAGGACCGATGCAGACCGCGCTGCCGTTGAAGCTGAATTGGCCATTGCCCACGCTAAGTTCCACGCCCTTTCACAAGGCTGATTGCTGGAAAGAGGACGTGCTGGTAGGCTGAGTCCACATGCGGCTTGCCACTAAAATATTTATCGACAGACAGCTCTCAGCACCCGTCTTGCTGGTCTTTAAGCAGATGGCGGTCTTTTTGGGCTGGCTGCTCAAAATACCACATCATCTTGAGCCCAAGTCCGAAATCGTCATTATGAAAATGGTGGGGGGTGGCAGCCTTGTCATTGCTTTGCCAAACCTGCTCGGCCTTAAGCGGCGTTATCCCAATATTGAATTAGTGCTGGTGACGACACCATCGGCGGAGCCCTTCGGCCGTGTGCTTGGGGTTTTTGACCGGATTGAGGTCATCGATGATACATCCCTCCCAAAACTTGCTTTCAGTGCCTTCTGGTGCCTCATCAAGCTCTGGCGCGCGGATACTGTGATTGACCTTGAAGTCCATTCACGGCTGACGACTTTATTTGCACTTTGGATTTGTTCACGCAACCGCTTAGCGTTCTATGTTGGTGAGACTTTTTGGAAACGGAAGATCGCAACGCATATGATCTATCTCCAGCTTTCCGCAGGTATCCATGGTTATTATGATCAAATCTTTGGTTTATTGGATGCCAAGCCTGCCACAGCTGAAGAAACCAAGGCTCATCTTTCTAAGGTTTCTTATATCAAGCCCAGTGAGCCCGCCCATCAACCACGGCTTGGTATCTCACACGCCTGTTCTGAGTTAGGGCAGGAGCGGCAACTGACACCTAAAGAATGGGGAAATGTGCTAGCGAGGCGTTATGCGCCTGAAACGCATTTCTCGCTTTCTATTTTTGGGGCGCTTGGTGACCACGCCTTTGGTGACAAGGTCAAAGCAGAGATTGGCAGCCGTTTTCCCCATGCAGAAATTTTGAATACGTGTGGTATCTATGCCATGCCTGAAGTTGTTCGCCGGATCGCGGGTCTTGATGAATTATGGTGTGTGGATTCAGCACTTCTGCATGTAGCGCGTGCCGTGGGGTGCCGGACGGTATCCTTTTGGGGCCCTACTGATCCCATCACACGCTTGCGTGATTATGATCCTGCTTGGGATGAAGTCCATTATAGCCGTGTTCCATGTTCACCTTGTGTCCATATAGCGGTGCACCCGCCTTGCCGGGGGGATAATGTCTGCATTAAGCGCATAGCAGGGACCCTGCCGCCGGATAGTGAAATACCCATTTGGGTTATCCAGTAACCCCTCCCTAGAACAGATGGCTCTCTAGTAAAGAACTCATACTGTTTTATGGTTAATACTATACTGTACTTGGTAGTGCCGAATGGGCAGCCTGTGGATAACTACCCTTTTTTGGCCTTTTTTCAGTAAATTAGGAGCCTCCCTTAAAGCGTTAACCAAAACCATAAAAAATGCGCCATTAACCAATAAAAATGCTTCCGAACTATTGCCAAAGCGTTACGAGATGACTACCCTCTCCCTTCGTGAATTACGTAATTTCCACTTTAACATTGGAAGATGTCCAAATGAAAAAAACTCTTCTCCTCGCACTCATGCTTGCTGGATTTTCATCGGCTGCGCATGCTGCAACACTTGATATCTTGTTGGGTACAACAAGCTCAGATCAGACATACAGCTTTGCTCCAGGCACGCTGCATCCAAACCTTGATTTGACAACATTGGCTCAGCCATCACAATTGGCTCTCAGCAATGCTGCAATCATCAACCCAGCTTCTTCAGCTAGTGGTTTGTATGCTCAGCCAAATGGCACACTGTTCGGTAATAACTACCTCGCAGTATTCGGCAGCCCAGTAGGCGGTACAGCAACCTTCACATTGGCTTCTGGCCAACATGAATTTGGCTTTACCTGGGGTACAGTCGATACATACAACACGTTGGTTCTGACCGACTCACGTAACGTCCAGTACACAATCACCGGCAGCGATGTCATCGCTCGTATCGGTGGTCTGTCAGGTGCTGACTCAACCCAAGCTGACGTTGTATTCAACGATCCGCTCGGCACGATCGTTACAGCAGAGTTGTTCAGCTCTTCAAACTCGTTTGAAGTAGGTAACTTCTCTTCACTACAATCAGCGGTTCCATTGCCAGCTTCGGCAGGTCTGTTCATGGTAGCTTTGGCTGGCCTATTCATGTTCGCGCTACGTCGCAAGCAAGAACAAGCTATCTAAGCTTATCCTATAAGAAAATTAAAGCCGTGGTGTTCTACACCACGGCTTTTTTATTGGGTGTTTTAGAAGAGAATAATCATAGCTTGGTGGGGCCGGTAAAATGGATTTATACGTTACCCAATCGCTGGGAGCAGGCGGTACCAGGCGGGCATTGCAGTTAAGGAATATCAGCAACAATAATGATATTGATATATTTTTCGACCTTCTTGGAATAGACGCTCCCCCACCACTCGTTTTAGACGGGTTTGTTTTCGGCGCCATTTTTTATGCCATGAGCCTTGGGCAAGACATACACGTGCATGGAGCTATGAGTTTTGATGCTCTTTTGAACCTCAATGAATTTCAGGAAGCTTGGAATTTATGGAAGCCAGGGGTTTATAAGAAAATAAAGATCTTTCCAGAAAAGACCATCGAGCGCCTGCCCTTAAAGAATGACAATAAGGCAATTGCAGCCTTTTCGGGCGGTGTAGATTCGATCTTTACAGTCCTACGTCACAATACAAAACAACTAGGGAATGCATCGTATCCTTTGAACGATTCTGTATTAATGGTTCATGGTTTTGATGTGCCGCTGGATGCGCCAGAGCAATTCGAGGCTCTTAAAGATCGTACAAAACCACTTCTTGACGAGTTAAACCTCAAGCTCTTAACCCTTAGAACAAACTTAAAAGAACTCAATCTACAGGACTGGGAGGATAGCTTTATGGCTCAGCTTGCCTGCTGTCTGCACAATTATTCTGATAGTTTCTCTTACGGGATTGTTGGCAGCTCTGAGCCATATAATGCGCTTGTCTTGCCATGGGGTTCTAATCCCGCCACTGATTATCTTTTATCAAATAGTGCGATGCGCCTCGTCCATGATGGTGCCGGTTATTCGAGAACCGAGAAGGTTAAAGAAATTGCGGCCCATGAGACTGCGACAAAAGTACTCAAAGTCTGTTGGGAGGGCGCGAATACTTCTAGAAACTGTGGCCATTGCGAGAAATGTATGCGTACACGCCTAAATTTTCGGGCCATTGGCATTGATGAGCCGGAATGTTTTGATGGGGCTTTGGATATTAATAACATAACCAAAATGTATATAAGAAATGACGTTCAATTAGCTGAGCTTGTATCCATACAAAAACGCGCTCAAGAGCGGTTCATTAAAGAAAAGTGGGTCTATCTGCTTGGAGAGAGAATAGAGGCCTGCCGTCATCCTTCCGGGAAGTTACAGAAGTTCTTTAAGTTGTTGGTGCGGGGAGAATTCTCGGAAATTGCCCTTAAAACACGGGCTGTATTTATCAAAAATTACCGTAAAGCACGCTAGCGGCCGCTAAAAATTTGCGGGGTCACCATTGTGAGCAAGACGTCTAATTAATGCCTAATACAAAGCTCGAAACCGTGCTATTCTGCGCCGTGTTTTTATTGTGCAAGTTTGGATCTATAAAAACAGAGCGGTTTATTGAGGTTGTAAATGCAGCAAGTTTCAATCAATCCCTCTAAAAAGATTCCCAAAACAGCTATATCGATTGCCATAACGATCATCGTTATTTTTATGGCTATGATTTTGAGGCATTATCCTGGCTGGACTAACCCAGATAGTATTGACCAATACAATCAAGCTACCACCGGCATATATTATGACTGGCATCCACCTATCATGGCTCATTTATGGGCTTTATTTCGCACTTTTTCAATAACAAGCGGTCCTTTCTACGTTTTCCATATTTTCTTTTATTGGCTCGGTATCTGTATAATCGCGCTCGCATTAGTTTTTACAGGGCATCGTCGTACAGCGTGGGCAATAGTTGCCGTAGGGCTCTCCCCGGCGTTTGTTATTCTAACATTTGAAATACTGAGTGATACAGGTCTCACAGTTAGTTTTCTTTCGGCATTTGCAATTTTGTTCTGGCATAGAGTGAATAGAAAGAAATTGCACCTAAGCCTAATATTGTTGGTTGTTGTGCTAATTATGTATGGTGTGTTAGTACGGGCAAATGGAGTTTTTGCCGGTGCACCGATTATTATTTATGCTTTCTTTCCTAAGGTTACCTTTAGACCCATTCAATTGATTTTTGGTTGTGTTGTTATCATTGTCAGCACGCTTGCTTTAACGCCCTTGATAAATCGGGATGTATTTCATGCACACCCATCTTACCCTATTTATTCATTAGAAGTTTTTGACCTCGCAGGGATTGCAGCCCATTCACATGACTTATCTGTTTTGGGTTCTGATCTCGCCATGCCTGAGCAACAACTGCATAAATGCTACACACCCGTTTTTTGGGACACCTTTAACAAGGGCGAGAAATGCTCATTTATTTGGGATTTATTAGATAGTCATGTGAAGGCGGGCGCTCCGTTGGATCTTACAAATTTGTGGCTCAAAGCTATAGCCAGGCATCCACTAGCATACATGGAGCACCGCACTTCTCATTTTAACCAAGAGCTAGGCTTTATCGTTCCACGTCATCAGGCTGAATGGCACGTGTTGCTCAAACTCAGCCGCGGAAAAGATTTTGATGCGAGCCCGTTCAGATCCACTACATGGAAAATTTGGGACTATGTGAAGGAGAACCCATTTTTTACACCCGCCTTTTCCTTTGTGTTGAGCTCACTGCTGCTCTTTCTTTCATGGCCACGCAAGGCAATACCTAACACGGCTATAAGAAATGCTATTTTCTGTTTGGCGATATCCGGCGTTACATATTCGCTAGGATATTTATTTATTGGGGTAGGAAGCAGCGTGCTTCGGTATCATTTTTGGACGATGTTGTCAGCACTTATTGCTCTTACCCTATACCTTGCGGATCGATCCTCATCACCACTAAGGCGTTCGGAACTAGCTTGCCTCTGTATATTAGGTATTGCGGCGATATCAATTTTCTTGGCTCAGATCATTTTAGGAGACGCTCTTTATTTTCCTTAATGTGCATAGGCCTATTTTCCAGAGATATGATATAAAAAAAGCCGCGGGGGTTAGCCGCGGCTTTTTAAATTTGAAGCTTATGAGGCTTAAGCGACTTGCTTCCGACGAAGGAGGAAGAGGCCAGCCAGGGCGGTCATGAACAGCCCCATGCTAGCAGGTAGTGGGACGCTCGATTGGCCTTGGTAGAAGTTAGCAACTTCAAACGAGTTCGCAGTACTCAGGAACTGTGCTGAGACAATCGCACCGAAAGGATCGTTGAATTGGATGTCTGTTTGTGTTGTGCCCGATACGCTGCCTACGATGTGGCTCAAGAGCTCAGCGCCGGTGATGACATACACAACATGGCGTGTGTCCGTCAGGATCAGGTAGTTATAAGGATCAATCGAACCCCATGTAAAACCAAACTGGTTATCAGCTGCAGCGATATGGAGTGTTGCTGTGCCTGGGAATGGGCTGCCGAAAACTGCTAAGTAGTTATTGCCGAAAATAGCGCCCGTTGGCTTTAGGTATTGGTTGGTTACAGAAGCCGCAGGGTTAACGATTTGGGCATTGTTATAATCAAGAGTGCCAGCACTTAAGGTGCTGAGATTAATATTTGCGTTGTTAGGCAGCGCACTGATTGAATAAGTTTGGTTATTGCTGGTTGCACCCAACAAGACATCAACAGTCGTTGCATGCGCTGCGCTTGAAACGCCCGCCAATACCAAAACTACACCTAAAAATAATTTTCTCATGTTAGCCCCACGTAATGATCGATGCTTAAAATAGTATTGGGCAGCCTAATCAGTGGCTTTACTTGTGACAAGAAGATAAAGGGCTTATTCTTGGTTAATATTGAGGTTTCATATGCATTCTTTATCGAGACCAAATATTGGCTTCTTTTAAGCCAATTTGGGTAATAGAGGCCGGGATGATAGACATTTTGACCCTAGTTTGGGCTTAAAGGCCTGAAAGTAATTTTCTTGCGTCCTCAACCCCTGGGTAATCAGCCCCTTGTACAGTGGCTTCGATGAGCTCTGTTTTGGCCTGGGTGGGGTTTTTGGCCTTCAGCAGGATAGCCCCATAATGATAGTGGAACTGTGCTGGTAGGGTTGCTTTCATGTTGGCAGCCCTATCCATAAGGGCTTGGGCGAGGTCGATATGGCCTTGCCGGAAATAGACCCAAGCGAGGGTATCGAGAAACAGGGGATTGGGACTGACAGCAAACCGTTCGGCGACGGTTCTGGCCTTATCGAGAGAGGCTGCATCACTATAGTCATTGTCAGCAATGATCTCGGCAAGGTTATTGGCGATCACATCCAAATCTGGATCTTTTTCAAGGATTGAGGTGTAAATCTTTTCCGCTTCCTTATAGTTGCCCAGTTTGGTGATGATTTCAGCTTGCATCACGAGTGCGCGTGGATCTGCGGGAGCGACTTCCTCTGCTTTCGCAAGAGTCGCTAGTGCCTGATCATTGTTATGCGCAATCACATAAAGTTTTGCACGCTCAAGATAGGGTTCTGGCTCGCTGGCGTGACTGGCAATGGCTGCATCAAATGCAGCGGTTGCCAAGTCAGGTTGGTTTTGGAACATATAAGCTTCGCCCAAAAGTGTTTTTACAAAAGGGCTATCCGTTTTTAGGGATGCCAAATACGCGGTAGCTTCTTTGATATGTCCGCTTTGATTTTGTAGTGTTACCAGGGCTGTTAAGGCTTGTTCCGCAATGGCAGATGTTGGGTTGGCATTAACTACAGCTTGAAAGGCCGTGACTGCTTCGGCTGTTTTGTCGGTATGGGCGAAAAGCTGGCCACGCAAATAAGTGGCAATATCTTTTTGTCCTTCCATGGGTTCTAGCTTATCGATCGCCATTTTGGCGGTATCCCAATCCTTGAGATCCATGGCTGCGCGAGCTGTCGTTTCCCAGGCCAACGGATAATTAGGTTCAAGCTTGGTTACCGTAAATAGAATGTCCATCGCGTGACGTGGGTTCTTATTGATGTGGTAAAGCTGGGCAAGGCGTACGCGCGCACTGATATCAAGTGGGTCTGTGTCCACGAGCTGGTTGAGTGTTTCGATGGCTAAATCAAGGTGATGTTCCTTCATCAAAACTTCAGCCAAGACATTCAGGGCTTGGGTCGCATGCGGCCTGTCGCGCAAAATGCTGCGCAAATCAGCTGTAGCATTCAAATAGGACCCGTCATCCGCTTCAAGGCGGGCGCGGATAAAGAGGGCTTCGAGGTTATTAGGATCTTTAGCGAGCGCCTCCGCTGCGAAAGTGCGTGCCGCTTGGCGGTCACCTTTAGCGTAGTTAATACGGGCTAAAGAGGCTTTGACAGCCATGGCCTGCTGATCAGAACGGCTATGCGCCAATATATCGTTTAAGGTGCTTTCCGCACGATCAAGGGTGCCGTGACTTAGATAAAGGTCAGCAAGCCATGAGTAGGGTTCTGGTTTTTCTGGATGTTCGGCGATGATGGCACGGATTTCTTGCTCGGACGCTTCCATTGAGCGGAGTTTGCTGAGAAACTGGACGAGCTGGTGACGCAATTCCCAATCATCGGGAAGAGCTGTAATGCCATCACGCAGCGTTTTCTCAGCAGCATCAACTTGCTTAGCATCGGCTTGGATCAAGGCCAGCTTAACGCGGTACTTGGATTCAGCTGGTGCGGCGGTAAAGAGATGCGTGTAGAGGTCTGTTACCTTATCAAGGTTACCGCTCTTTTCATAAAGGCTGGATTCCAAAAGCAGTAATGAAAGGTTCTTGGGGTTTTTAGCAATGCCAGATTCGACGGTGCTGATGGCTTTGGCTTCGTTTCCTTGGCTGCTATAGAGCGTCGTTAATACAGATGTGGCAACCACGTTAGCTGGATCTTTAGCCAAAACTGCTTGCGCCTCCGTTTCAGCGCCACTGAGGTTTTTCTGGCGATACAGTAAAGCGGCATGCAGAGCATGTGTGTCATTATCGTCAGGTGTATCATGGAGAACAGTATCAATATATTGTTGGGCTTGGTCGTATTGACCGGCGACCATGTAATATTCGGCAAGTTTCAGGATGGCGGGATGATATTGAGCATCCTGCTGCATGGCGCGACCAAAAGCATTGAAGGCGTCGCGTAGGTTGCCCTCAGCTTCCTCGATTAAGCCCGTGCGGTAGACAGGTTCTGGATCCGTTGGTTTAAGGCGCATCGCGTTCTTGTACTCAATGCGCGCTTTTTCATATTTGCCATCATCAAAGAGTTCGTTACCGCGCTTGATGTAGCGTGCTTCTTTTTGTTCAGGGCTGCTGCAGCCAGAGACTAATAGAGTTGTGCAGATCAGTGATAAAGCCAGAACACGTTTTGATGAAGCCAACATAGGAATACCCATAACCGTTTGTCGTTCTCTTGCAGTCACTTATTGCAAATTTAGCGACTTACGACAATAGGCATCATGGCGTGGGAGCGCCTGGAATGAACAGCTTTAATTGCGGGTAAGCCGCAGTTAAGAAAGTATTTAAACGTCGTTCTGCGGCCGGTTCATTTTCTTGCGATGCAAGAGAAGTAACAAGGCGAACCAAGGCGCCGTCCGTGCGGTGCATCATGATTGAATCTTGTAACAAATACCACTTTGCTTCGGTGGTTTCTGCAAGATCGCGGCCACGTTCATCAAACCAATAATAGACTAGCTGTGCGTCATCGCCTCGGCGAATTAGAAGTTCTGTGAGTTTTATGTCAACGCCCGATGTCAGCCGGACGGTTTTGACTTCACTTTTACTAATTTGCCAGCCGCCGCCTGGAATACAATTCGATGGCGAATGCGTTGTCGCTCCAACGCGCTGGCTTTCGTAATAAGCGATGTAGAAATTGACAAATGTTGCCTCAGTGTCTGACTTGTAATCAGCAAGCCAATAATCCGTCAGCTGCAGGGCATCAAGGATGTCGGGTGTGAGGGCTGTTGGTGTGCCTTGCCATGAATCAATCGAGGTTGGGAAAGCTGTGAGGGGTGGCCGCGTTGGGTGAATTTCGGGCAATTGTTCAATTTGATTTAGGCCAAAAATGAAAGCCAGCAGCCCCGTAAGTACAAGTGCTGAAATAGCCGGTGCGTGCCTTTTGACAATGCCGCCCGAGAGTTGGCCTTTCGGCAGACTGAGGTAATCGTATCGGAAATGGCTTGGCTGGCCGATGCGTTGTAGTACCCATGTTTCACCCAGCAGGATCAAAAGGCAGAAAATAAAAACAGTCCAGCCTTCAAAAGCGTGGATGAAGCCTTCGGCCATCTCCTGGCCCCACATATCAACCGTAATACCAATGACCGAAATGCGAAGAGCATTGAGCAGGATGGCGATAGGGATTGTGGAGAGGAATATAACGACGCGTTTCCAGAAGCGCCCCCTTAGAAGAAAGGCAACCAAGTACCCAAAACTCATCAATGGAAAAAGATAACGCAAGCCATTGCAGGCCTCGACAACTTGCAAACGGTAACCGCCAAGGTCGATGATGTTGCCTTCTTGGTAAACAGAAATACCCATTAAATCTAATGGCAAGACACCAAGAGTGGAGGAAATCAACTGCAGTTTTTGTGACAGGTTTGCCTGGAACAAATGCGGCAAGGGAGCTGCGAATAACAAATAGATAATCGCTGGTGCCATTGCCTTGGTCGCAGCGCGCCCTAGAAGGCAGAGGCTTAAACCTATAAGGCCGAGGATAAGGCCATATTCGGCTGCCATATCGAAGGAAGCTAAATGAGCAACAAGTTGTAAACCACCAGAGACAATAAGGAATGGTATGCCCCACCAGGATGGGTGCAGGACAGGCTTCACTTCCCTCAGTCGGTGTAAGGCAAGCAAGAAGGCGACAAGTACGACGACAATCCCGTGGCTATATTCCTCAGTCTGCCATGCAATCCAAAGATTGAGCTCAGCCTGTTTTTGGGCGAACAGGAGAAGTGCCAGGGACACAACGCCTATGATGGCCAACCAAGCATGCTGGGGACGGATGGGGAATAAGGAATAGTGCGCAGTTTTACGCATGCTTGAACCCAAAAAACCTTCCGATACGGACAAAACATTCTTGCGCCAGTTTAGACAAAAGGAAAAGTGGTATTGGGTGTGGACGTTGGAAGGTCTCAAGTGCGCTACTAAAGTGACGCCTTTTAACGGCTTCTATAAGAAGGCGCCATTGCAAGCGGCAATCTGTGCTGAGGTAGTGCTCTCGCAAGGCGCGACGATCATTATCTGTCAGTCCCGCCATGCCGCTAAGGCTTTCATCACAATTACGGAGTTGTAATAAATCATCACTTGAATGCTCACCACTTAATGAGTTCGACCGCATTACGGAAACGTAGCCACGATTGGGTGTCAGCATCAAGCGGGCACCGCAGGCAAGAGCGCGGGCGTAAAGCTCATAATCCTCGCCCAAGCGCATAGTTTCACGATAACGTAATTGATGCGTCTCCAAGAATCGGCGACGCATGATTGGTTTAATAAACCCAAGTTCACAACGGTAACGGTTATTGCGTGTAACGTTCGAGCGTACGAATTGGGCAAAGCTTATGGTGCGGGGCTCTTTGATGAGGTCACCAAACAAAGATTTGCGTAGATCGCCCGTTTTGTTTTCCATGACCTGCCACATATCATCGGCAATGAAATCAGCTTTGTCAGCGAGTTCGAGTAGTGGCTTAAACCTACCAGGCATAAGGAAGTCATCTGAATCCAAAATGCTAATCCAAGGTGCCGTACTTTCAATAATGGCTCGGTTGCGAGCACCCGATGGCCCTTTATTGATAATCAATTTTACGATCTTAAGGCGCCCAGTTCCATCATCGACGCTTTTGGCTTCAGCGATTGTGTCATCCACGGATTCATCATCAACGACAATGACTTCAGCAACCTCTGGCTCACGCAAGGCGGAGATCACCGCTCGCGAGATAGTCGCCGATGCATTATAGGCCGGAATGATCACAGCAATAGCGTTGGGATCGTTCATTTTAGCGTGCGATGTTTCGTTCAATGCAAGTCCGTTAGGTTTTGCGAAAATCGATCGTGGGAATATCTTTTAGCCACAAATCGAAGTAGGAAGATAGCTTTCCGTATGAATTGTCATAAGCCGTGACATTTCGGCTCAGAAGAGCAGAAAGCAACATAGCGTGCAGGCGATTGGTCACAACCCCATCGTGGATGCTGACGATGTGGATGGCGCGCTTGATCATTGCCCACGATATAATGCGCCAATAGAAGGACGTCGGTAACCTACCGTCAAAGCGGTGGTCAATGGTGTGCATTTTTATGCCAATTTTGTACCCAATCCGTAGCCAACCAGTTAAAAGGTCGTCCCAATCGAAAGCGGTTGGCTTATGGGTGGCAACTTCTGGAGGTAAGTTGTTATCTTCTTTGTCCCGACGTAACAAATAGAGCGGCGAATTGATACGCTTTGGTTCAGCTACAACTTTACCCCATAAAGCATGCGCCATATCAGGGCAAAGTTGGATGTTAGAAACGCCCTGCGCTTCTAAAATAGCGTAGGAATTCTTATCGCGCAAAAAAATATGTAGATCAGGGTGGTTTTTAAATGTGGTGCAGGCTTTTTCTAAGGCCTTCTGACTATTGAAATGGACAGACTGGGGAAAGATAACGATGCGTTTGTTAGGGTAGGCTTGAATAATTTCCTCACGGAATTCCTGAAACCAAGGCCACAGGTCACCAAGATTTCCTCCGCCCTGCAGGCAAATTGTGAAGCATCGATTTATATGGTTATGCATTCGATTGCTGATATTTCGTGTACTATAGTATGCTGTAACTTTTTTCTTCTGTTGTTTTAAGAATTGAATTGTTCCATGCCAGATAAGCAAGTCACCAACATTATCATATACGGGGTAATCAAGGTAAACTATTTCCCCTACGAGAAGTGGGGTGCAGACCGTTAGGGCCGATGATAATTGGCTTGCTGTATTTATCATGGCTTGATCTTTATTTGGGCGAACATATATTTTGTTGCACCAACAATATAATTATACATTTTTGCTTTATACGAAAAGCCTGTTTCTATCCAGGCGGGATGTTTACCGTATACTAATTCGCGAATTAAATCTTTGCCATCCCATAAAACCTGCTTGCATAAATTAGGGTCTTTAAAAAGATACTTGGCATATAGTGCTCCGCCGCCAATGCAATAATTTTCAAACAATTTATAACCATGTTTGCGCTCTTTGCGGCCATGATAGTGTGTAACAGCCATGTCGGGCACATATTCAATGGAGATGTTGCCTAGATATGCACGGAAAATGTAATCTGTATCTTCTCCTCCAGCGATGGATGTCCCGGCGCCCAAATTTGAATCAAATTCGCCTAAAAGCTGGGTAAGTTTTTTACGCATGGTCATATTGCAACCAAGCAGGCAATTGCCCAAATTCTCATATTTTGCAGAATGAAGTGATCTGTTCCAGCGGCTGGTTGTTAAATCAGTTTTTGTCGTTAAAGGAAGGTCAGTTGGATCACCTAGCTCAACGCGACCACCGCGTAGAACGAGCTCTTCACCATCATTGGCGTCATGCCGTAGGGCATCTTTGATGTAATCTTGAGCCATGCGACAATCATCATCTGTAAATATAAGTAATTCGCCCTTCGCGATGCGGATTCCGCAATTGCGCGCAGCAGACAATCCTTTGCGAGGTTCGAGCTGGAGATTGACTGGAACTGAGCAAGTTTTAGCCCACTCACTTACGACAGCGGACGTCTCGTCCGTCGATGCGTTATCAATCACAATGACTTCAGCATCAATAGGAGCTGCAAAGCTTATCGATTGCTCGATTGATCTGAGGCAATCGAGGATGGCGTAGGCACGGTTATAAGTGCAGACAATAACGGAGAGTCTCACGATAATTGCCTCCGAGAAGCAAGCCGCGATGAGAGGGCAACCTTTATAGTTTTTATATCCTCAGAAACATGATCGTGGAATAAACCAAAGAGGATCGCGCTATACACTGCAATTCCGGTAAGGATGCTTATTAAAAGCCTGGCAATAAGATGTAATTCGACGAAGACAGTGGTTTGAATAATAACAACCGTGCATCCCATGAGAAGTGCGGCTGTCAAAGGCGCTTTCAATGAAGTGGCAATCTCTTTTAGGCTGACTTTGCACTCGCGCATATAGACTCTCAATACATTCGCGCAGCTTACTATTGCCGCTAAGGAAATGCCCGCAGCAACAGCAATGCTATTAAAGGCGACGCCAATACAAATTGCCAAGATTGTTGCGGTCGAGGATACAAGATTAAGCCTTAGGCTGAGATCAGCTCGTCCCATGCCAATAAGGACACCACCAATCGGCGCACCCATGGCTTGTGTAATCCCAAGGGGCAATAGGCAAATAAGAATAGGTATAGATGGCAGCCATTTATCGCCAAGCAATAGCGGGATGGAGAGTTGCGCAGTTGCTGCTATGCCAACCATTGTGGGAGCTGCAATTAATAGAACGCCACGCAACATTTTTAGGGAATAAGTAGGTGTATGGTTACCCAAGCGCTTTGCCTCGCTGGTTGCAGAGAAGACTGTGAAGTAGATGGAGCCAGATAGAACCATGGAAGGCAAACTAGTAATTTGGTAGGCAAGAGCATAATAACCAAGGCTTTCAGCACCCATAAAAGTGCCAATCAAAATATTATCGACATTGCGAGAAATGAATGAAAGGGCGGAAGCTGCAGTTATGTTCGATCCGAACTGTATGTTCTCTTTGATAATTCTCCAACGAAAGATAAATCGTGGCCAACTGCGAGAGCCAAAAGTTACGACAGAAACTTTACATACCCAAAAAACAATTTGCTGCACAACTAAGCTCCAGACACCCCAGCCCATAAATATACCAAGTGTGACTGCAGCCACCCCGCCGAAAGTTGATACAACATCGCTTAGAGCGATCCAGTCATAGTGTTTAGTGCGTACAAGTATCGCCGCAGGCACAATTGTTAATGCGGCAAATAAAAGCGTGCATGACATGCCCATGAGAAGGGCAGGGAAAAGTGGCTCATGCAAAAGGCTGCCCAGGGGATAGGCGAGGGCCGCAAAAATCGCTATGACCACCAAGCTTAAGGCCGCAGAAAAACAGAAGACTGTTCCTCTGAGTTCCTTTGTGACCTCATTTGCTCGTACGATACAAGCGCCAAGGCCAGATTCTGCCAAGAGCATTGCAAAAATGATAAACGGCGAAACGAGCGCAATTTGACCATAGGCGTGCGGCCCAAGGAGGCGCCCGATGATTGGTAAAATGGCAACTTGTATAGCAACGCGCAGTGCACTTGCCGCTGCCATGGCTGTTGCGCCAAAAAAAGGTTTGTGGGTGATCATGCTTCTTCTTATATCTTTTCCTACTAGTTCTGTACCTGTTTACTCGAATATGTTACTGATTTTAAGCTTTATCTGGAATTAATTTCATACGGGGCAACTGATAATACATGACAATATCCCCTGCATTTGTGCCCTTGCCCCAATCGTCAAGTCGGACGGCCATCCTGATTTTCTTAGGGTGCCTGATGCTTTTCTTGCCTTTGTTCTTATTTACCTATTTTCCGAGCCAGGATGGCCCAGCCCATGTGAATTCTGCTGCTGTGTTCCAACGCCTTGCTTCCGGCGATGCGTTTTTTCAATCTTACTTTCGTGTCATACCATTCAGTCTAACAAATTGGGCAACGGCGGCATTATATGGGGTATTAATCAAGTTTGTTAATCCGGAACATACCGATATGGCAGCCG
>Ga0206865_1151_pt1 | contig 19663 bp, 29 predicted proteins | sample Alteio_BWOrgCont_39_FD_152628 | JGI IMG/M metagenome (GOLD analysis project Ga0206865, IMG submission 152628) | Enriched cells from forest soil in Barre Woods Harvard Forest LTER site, Petersham, Massachusetts, United States -... | ecosystem: Environmental > Terrestrial > Soil > Temperate forest >...
AGCATGGAGAAAAGCACTCATTAGAGCTGGTATTAAAAACTTTAAATGGCATGATCTGAGACATTATGCCGAGTCCCGTATTATGCCGAGTTAATTTTAAATACTTCAGTAATTCATTGTAATTTAGAGAAAATATTAATACTTCTACTGTACCAGCTCGGCATAATTATCCACCCTCTCCATAATAAAAGTAAATCAATTTACTTTTTTTGGAGAACCAATATGTCTACTCATAAATCTGTCGAAGCTATAATACAATCGTACGAAAAATATCTAGATGAAGATAAAGGACTTTGCCATTCAACAATATTAAGAAACAAAAATGTTATTTTTGATTTTCTATATAGACAGTTTAGAAAAAAGCCATTCAAGTAATGGTTAGTTCACTCCGATCATTTCTTCAATATTTAGTGATGATTGGAGAAATCAGAGCTGAACTGGCAAATTGTATTCCTGCCGTGCCTGGTTGGCGAGCTGCAAACCTTCCTGTATTTCTTGTTAAATCAGAAAGTAAAAAGTTATTAAAAACGTGTGATCGTCGAACGACAAAAGGGAGGCGTGATTATGCCATTTTACTATTATTGATGCGCTTAGGGTTGAGAGCATCTGAAGTGCTCAATTTAACACTCGATGACATAAATTGGGACCTTGGTGAATTAAATATTAGTGGGAAAGGTAGAAAACACCGAGTTCTTCCACTTCCAGTTGATGTTGGAAAAGCACTTGCTTTTTATATACGTTATGTTCGTCCAAAATGTTTATATCGTCAGGTATTCATCTGTGTTCAGCCTCCTTATAGATGTCTAGGTGATTCAAGCACCATTAGCACAATAGTTAGGAGGGCTCTTATTGCTGCTGATTTGCATCCTCGACAAAAAGGTGCACACCTTCTTAGATACACTGCCGCGATGGACACCTTAAGCAATGGAGCAACCCTCTTTGAGGTTGGAGAACTCCTCGGTCATTGCTCAATTGATACCACTGCCATTTATACAAAAATTGATGTTGCAGCTTTGAGAGAATTAGCTAAGCCATGGCTAATCAAATAAATGGAGATTAACAATGAAATCACTAACTGCTTCACTACATGATTACATTAATGTGCGAAGATCACTTGGTTATAAACTCGCAGAACCAGAACGATATTTAAAAAGATTTATAAAATTTTTGAAGAAAAAAAATTGCCAATACGTTACTGTAAAATTAGCTACCGAATGGGCAACGCTTCCTCACGATGCTAAGCTAGCCACCTGGTCACAGCGATTATCTATTGTGAGATTATTTGCTCGATACCGGATAGCTGAAGATCCGCGCACAGAAGTTCCACCATCATTTCTTTTATCACAGCAGCCAACTCGTGCAACTCCATATATCTATAGTGAGCAGGAAATTCAGCAATTGTTAAAAGCTTGCCAATTATTACCATCGAAAGGTTTGCGACGTCATACCTATTTTACTTTTTTTGGATTAATGGCAGTTACAGGCTGTAGGATCAATGAACTCATTTCATTAAATCGTAATGATTTTTATGCAAAAAATGGCTGGATAATTATTCGCAATTCAAAGTGTGATAAATCACGTCTCCTGCCATTACATCAAACCACCATACAACAATTAAAAAAATACGCCAAAATTCGTGATCAGTTTCCAGTGCATGACATCAATGCATTTTTTCTTTCTGATCGAGGAATACGCATAACAGAGTGGAGTACGCGATATGCTTTTATTCAAATATCAAAGAAAATTGGGCTTCGCGATATGTTTGACTCCTATGGGCCACGTATACACGACATTCGTCATCGATTCGCTATTTTGACACTTCTTAATTGGTATCGTGAAGGAGCTAATATAAATAAAAAAATTATATTGCTTTCTACTTATCTAGGTCACAAAAAACCAACCGACACTTATTGGTACATCACCGGTACTCCTGAGCTTCTTGCCCAAGCAACCGCTAAACTTGAAAAAAATATAGGAGAATAGCAATGAAAACAGCTAATTTTTCAGTACTACTGCAAACATTTTTTACTGATTATCTAATTTCGCAGCGACAAGCCAGCGAGCATACGATTTCTTCTTATCGAGATACCTTTTGCTTATTTCTAAAGTTTCTTCGGAAAAATTTTAAAAAAGATCCATCAACTATTAATATTGAAAATATTACTGTTGATTTAATAAAAGAATTTCTAATGGATTTGGAGAAAAATAGAAATATTAGCGTTAGAAGTAGAAATCAAAGGCTCGCAGCAATTCATTCTTGTTTTCGATACGCTGCATATATTTATCCAGAGCTAAGCAATCTTATACAGCAAATATTAGCAATCCCACACAAAAAACATGATTATCCAATGGTTCAATATCTAACTTCTAATGAAATAGATGCACTGTTATCTACACCTGACAGAACAACATGGCTTGGGCGACGTGACTATGCACTTATACTTCTCGCTATCAGAACTGGCTTGCGTGTTTCAGAAATTATTAATCTTCGCTGGAATGATATTACTCTTGGATCAATATCTCATGTGCACTGTGTCGGCAAAGGGCGTAAAGAACGTGTAACACCTATTACAAAAAATACAGCTTCAGTTTTAAAATCATGGCTTGATGAAAATAAATCGAATAATGAAAACTTAGTATTTACTAATGCTCGTAAAGGTAAATTGAGTATAGATGGGTTCAGTTATATTTTAAGCAAATACATCAACCTAGCAAGCGATAGTTGCGTTACTTTAAAAAAAAACATATTTCTCCACACACTCGCTCCGTCATACAGCAGCAATGCAGCTTCTCGAAGCGGGTGTTGATACTATGATCATAGCTATTTGGCTTGGCCATGAATCAATTGAAAGCACTCAAATTTATATAAAAGCAGATCTCAAGATGAAAGAGAATGCTCTTAATAAAACTAAAGATCCAAAAAATAAATCTTTACGCTATAAGCCAACTGATAGTCTAATGAAGTTTTTAAAATCACTTTAATTATGCCGAGTTAAAATGACGAAATTAGCGTAAAAATAAAGATAAATATGATGAACTCGGCATAATACGGAACTCAGCATAATGACGATTATGCCGAGCTCGGCATAAAAGGCATTCCTGGGCATCATGGCATGTACAAAGTGGAACATCGTTGCAAGAGTTACAGCAGTTAGGCGGGTGGGCAAGTTTCGAAATAGTTTTAAGATACGCACATCTATGTAGCAAACATCTTAAAGCTGCAGCAGATAGAATATCTGCTACAAATTTGCTACATCAAGAAGTGTTGGCACTGGGAAAATCATCGTAACCCCTTGATTATACTACTGCCGACGACGAGACTCGAACTCATGACCTACTGATTACGAAACATAACGGAACAAATTATAGCAATAAGTCACAATAATCGACAACAATAAAAGCCAGGAATTACCGAGAAACGTTGATTGTTACTTGTTGTGGGTTTTGGTGGTGTGTTATCTGCGAGTGTCCCAAATTTGGCTACATCAACCTTGTCATGGTACTATTTTATGGTACTATGCTACAATGAATAAAAAGCACCAGAAAACATTACAACAAATTTTTCAGCAGCCAGTGCTAGCAGGCATTGTTTGGAAAGATATTGAGGCTGTGCTTAAAGCTTTAGGAGCTGAAATATCAGAGGGGAGCGGCTCACGGGTGAGGATCGCTTTAAATGGCGTCCGAGCCGTTTTTCATCGCCCTCATCCTCATAAGGAAACAGACAAAGGTGCGGTGGCTTCAATGAGACGATTTTTAAAAGAGGCAGGTATCAAATGTTGATATATAAAGGTTACATGGGACATGTTGAGTTTGATGATGAGGCAGATATTTTCCATGGTGAGGTGATTAATACACGCGATGTAATCACTTTCCAAGGAAAAACCGTTGCTGAAATCAAAAAGGCTTTTCGTGAATCGGTTGATGATTATCTGGCTTTCTGCAAAGAACGCAATGAAGAACCAGAAAAACCTTTCTCTGGTAAATTCAACTTGCGCCTTGATCCTGAGCTACACAGACAAGTCTACATAGCTGCAAGGCAGCATAAAATGAGCTTGAATCAGTGGATAGCAGAAGCGATTAAGCATCATATTCAGGAGTAATAAAATAATTTACTTGTTGGCGCATTATTTATATTTAATTTCAGCAAGACCAGATCCACTTTCTTCATCAACAATACAAGGGAAACTGTTAACATCGCTTATTTCAATCACTCTGATTATAATATTTTCATCAGGCAGGGGCAAAAACCTCTTATGCCTAAGCGTATCACTCAAATCAATTTTTAGAGTAACCTGATAGATATCTTCATACCAATCATCCTTTTTTGTGACACTAATAACTTCAGCAGTGTGTGCATATAAATAATCATTTTCACCATAAGTCTCTATAAGTTTGTTTTCAAAAATAAAGGCCGCCACGCACACCCCTCTTTTCAAAACATAATCATTTTTATCGCTAGCATTGTTTGCAGCAATCAAAGTGTCTGAGTCTAGGTTTAATGGCCAATCACGACCCAAATAAAGTCCTGGAAAATCGAGAAAAATTTCACCAAACCCATTCTCATCCGAAAAGTATATACCATGCACAACAGACTTCGGATAGCTCTGATATAATCATCTAATCTCCCAGTTAGTCTTTTCATACTTACTAAGGGCCTGCGCATAAATAACTTATGCAAGTTTTTTAATCTCTGCATTTAATAATGTAATTCCATTCACCATGAAATTTACATTTCTTGAGTTTAATGGATTTGAAATCTTCATCAGATATTTTAATACCTTTAGCGTACACATTCTCATCTAATTCTGCAAAAATTTCCAAGCCCGTTTTATTTTTTGTGTTACTAATCAAATTAACAATAACATTATAAGTGGTTAATGGACGTCCCCTCCAATTAATTGATATAAAACTAAACATTTTATGTTCGATATTATTCCATTTACTTGTCCCTGGTGGGAAATGCGAAACGTGAATATCCATATGAATTCTATCCGCCAATTTTTGTAGTTCCATCTTCCATAACCTAGAGCGTCTACTGTTGCTTCCACCACAATCAGATTGTGATATAAATTTTCTTTGCATAGTAAGAAAAAATTCTGATAATGGGATTATTCGTCCATCAACGACAATATCAGCATATCCTTGAACTGCTAATGCCACACTAGCAAGAACACTTTGCCCACAAATGCCTATCGGCGCTTGAATTACTTCTGCAATCTTACATATCAGTGGTTCTAAAATATTTCCTAATACATGCACTGGAAATGGTTCTGGCACAGGTAATGTACGTTGCAACGGCAATGGTACCAACGTATCTGATTTAGCATTATTTACTGTGCTATTGATATCTTCTATGCTCATTGGCTTGCCTCCACTAACATATCAGCAAAGTCATAGCCAACTTTAGGCGGCATTACTCGCCTTACCGCTCTCCCTTCGCCTAACAATCTCTGCGCAAGAACAAATGCAGCATTTTGTCCGCGACCTGATTCATCATTGTCAACGGCTATGGTGATTTCTGTGATTGAAGGGGGTAACTTTATTTTTTCCATACCTCCTGCACTAATAGTCGCCCATACTGGTATTTGAGTCGCGATGTAAAATCGCCAATGCTGTTTCAATACCTTCGGCAAGTGCCAATTTTCCATTAATAGGCTCAAAAAGTTTGATTGCAGCACCCTGTGTTGCGCCTGGGTAGATTGGTGCCATCATCTTTTTAGGCTCCGGTAAATTAGCTTTGCATCCGTTTCCGAGATATGTGCGATGAATAGTAACGCAGCGACCATCTCTTTCTTGCACCATACCCAACATTGCAGGAAAGTAACCTGCAAGTTTTTTTTCGTCATCGTAATATGGCAAATGAGGGTGGAATCTTAATACTGATGGGAAGTCCACTAAAGTTATTCCACGACGCTTAAGATAACAATCTACAGGGTCATTTTGAGATATTACCTTTGCGGGTTGCCAAGTAGAGTTGAGGTATTTTTTTCGCTTACAAGCCTCATCATTGGTAAGCACAACAGGCTGCGCTATTTTCTTTATATAATAACTAATATGTTTAGGTTTAGCATGATAAGCGGATTGATGCCCTAATACTTTAGCCACACAGCCTAATGTATAAGAAAAGCTCCACCCATGATAGAGTTGTAACAACTTGAAGCCATCTCCAGACCCGCACTTATTACAAAAATATAACCCTTTTCCTTTATCATCGAATCGAAAGCGATCTTTACCTTCTCGACATATTGGGCAAGAACCATGTTTATTTTTAAGATAACCAGCCGGAACACCGAGTGCTTCCAGAATCATTGACCAATTACCACAGGCTGTTTCTCGGATTAAATTAACGTTATAATTGCCATTGTTAAGATGATTCTGATATTTTGAGAAGCCCGACGTTTGCCGCGTCGGGTTAAAATTGAAATTATCCATTTTGTTTACCCTCCTTGTATTTCCCTGCGAGCAAAACATACTTCGCTACGCGGTGATAGCCGCCACCAGGATTGCGATCATTTGTCCAGTGAGTTTGAATGTTAAAACCAAATTGATGGCGTAATTCATGTACCCGTGGTGCGACCGCTAAAATGTCTAGTTCATGGCGTAGCTCTAATGTAGAAGCCTCTTTTTCTTGGAGTCTTTTAAGTAGACGCGAACGTTGAGCTTGCAGCGTATTACTTGCTCTCATTTTGACCTCCTTTGTTCATCAATCCATGATTCAAACTGGTCGAGGTCTAAAAGCACTTTCTTGCCTATCCTTCGCACACAACAAGAAAACCCATTTTCATCTTCATTAAAAATTAGCCATCGGATAGCTGCCTCACTGAAAGCGCCAGGATAGAGTTCAGGTATTTTCTTTACAGGAACTAATCGTTTAACCATGCTGATTGTCATAATTTATCTCCACAGTTTCATTACATGATGATTGAACGACGACTAATGCACTGAATCGCAGTTAAATGGCATACAATGTCGCGCGTCGTGGAATTAAATTAGCAATTAGGAATTATCGTTAAGGTCATTTTAGGATTGATAACCTTAACGATAATCTTAACAATGACTAGAATAAGATTTTTTTAAGCACCAGAGATAGATTTACCAAGTTCAGCCTTAATGTTACTCAATTTGGTTTCAAAACTAGTAAACTGTAGCGTTTTATCCTTCCCATCACGGGTACGCCAACCCATTTTGCGGTCATCCATTTCTTGTATAATTTCATCAAGATTGTTAATCAGCACAGCAATTGGCCCACTGCACTTGCAGGTTAATGGGACCACCAAAACCGCAATCTAATGGGACCAGGAGATTTGCAGATTATAGGGACCACCCTACGTGTCGAACCCATGTTAAATCAAGGTAATCTTTACTTATATCAATTAAGGAGGATTATCTATGGGAAAGCGGAGGTTCGAGATGTATCAATATCGTCAAATTATTATTCGCCTACGATCAGGCGAAAGCATGCGAAGTATAGGTCGAACAAAACTAGCTGATCGCAAGACAGTGAGAAGAATTCGTAATATTGCTAAGAAACAAGATTGGTTAAATACGAAAAACGAAATACCAAAAGATGAAGTATTAATTAAATTTTTAGGTGAACCTAAAACGATTTCAAAAAACAAACTTATTCTCCCTTATCAATCACAAGTTGAAACATGGCATAGCCAAGGCATTCAAGGGAGTACGATATATGCGGCATTACAACGTGATCATAATTATAAGGGCAGCTACGACACTGTTTTACGTTGCTTAAAAAAGCTAAAGAATAAATCATTTGCTACCACTATTCTTGAGTTTAAACCTGCTGAATGTGCGCAGGTTGATTTTGGTGCAGGCCCAAATTTCATTAATGAAACAACGGGTGAAGTGATTAAAACATGGATATTTGTGATGGTATTGGCGTGGAGCCGTCATATGTATGCTGAAATTGTATTAAGACAAGATGTAGAGACGTGGTTAGGTTGCCATCGACGCGCATTCGAATGGTTTAATGGAGTCCCTAAAAAAATTATTCTCGACAATGCAAAATGTGCGATTACAAAAGCATGTTATTATGATCCAGTGGTACAGCGTGGCTATGCCGATTATGCAGCAGGATATGAATTTATTATTTCACCATGCCCTCCACGTGATCCGCAGAAAAAAGGTCGAGTTGAATCTGGAGTAAAATATGTAAAAAATAATTTTATTCCATTGCGTGATTTTAGAAATCAACTATCCGAAGCAAATCGACAACTAAAAAAATGGTTATTAGAGACAGCAGGCAATCGTCATCATGGAACCCTACACGAAAAGCCATTGACGTTGTTTACTCAAACTGAACAGTCACTTCTTAAACCATTACCTACAAACCCGCCAGAATGTGCTATTTGGCAAAAAGTTATTGTTCATAGTGATTGCCATGTGACTTATTTAAAGTGTCGCTACTCTGCGTCCTACAAATTAATAAAACAAGCATTATGGTTGCGAGCAACAGAAACAACCGTTCGTCTTTATCGCGATCATGAACTGGTAGCCATGCATCCACGTTTATTTAAACCTGGCTCCAGGCATACGCTTGATGAGCATCTACCGCCTAATGCGCTTGCGTATTCATTGCAAGATTCGCAATGGTGTTTAAAACAAGCAGAAAAAATTGGTTCAAATTGCACATCCGTTATTCAGCAGCTGTTGTCAAATTCAGTCGTTGATTATTTGCGAGCTGCTCAAGGCATTGTGAGTTTGAAGAAAAAATATGGTGATGCTCGTTTGGAAGCGGCTTGCCATCGTGCTCTCGTTTTTCAAAGCGTGAGTTATAAAACCATCAAATCCATTTTGCAGAAAGGATTGGAATATTCGCCACTGCCTTCGCAAGATGCATTTGATGCACTGACTGAAACGTACACTGGACATGGCCGCTTCAGTCGAGATACATCAACTCTTTTACAATAACATCGGAGAATTATTTTATGACACATTCCATACCAGAAATAAATACCCTGCTTAAACAACTGCGGCTATCACATGTCATTGAGCATTTATCTCAACGTAATAAACAATCCATTGAAAGCAAACTTGCCTATCCTGAATTTCTTTCGTTATTGCTGCAAGATGAAATGCTTGGCCGCTCTAATAATAAATTACTGTCACGTACTAAGCGAGCTGGTGTTCGTCATGACAAAACACTAGAAAATTTTGATTTTAGTTTCAATCCAAAAATCAATCGTGCGCATATACAAGAATTAGCATCTTGTCGATTTATTACAGAAAAAACGCCTGTGTTAATCGTGGGCCCTTGTGGAACAGGTAAAAGTCATCTTGCTCAAGCGCTGGCACATTGCGCAATACGTCAAGAAATTGACGTATTGTGGATGTCGCAAAGTAAACTCTTTAGCGAACTACAAGCTGCAAGGGCCGCAGGCCGCTATGAGAAAAAATTCTTGGAGCTTGCTAAAGTGCCTTTACTTTTAATCGATGATTTTGGATTAAGACCGATGCGCTCACCGCAAGATGAAGACTTTCACGATCTTGTTTCTGCACGTTATGAATCTGCTTCTACTGTGGTCACTAGCAATCTGGATTTTAGTGAATGGGGCAGCGCATTCCCAAACCAACTATTAGCAGCCGCAACATTGGACAGGTTGCGTCACAATGCTCATAGAATTGTCCTTGAAGGGGATAGTTTTAGAGGAAGAAATGATGCTAACTCTAGCAATAAAAAGGATAAAAAATTAACAGTTGATCGAAGGTAATTTTTAACTAAAATAATAGGTCGTTCGACACGCTTTTTTGCTGTTTTTAGTGGTCCATATAACTTGCAAATCGGTGGTCCTTTTAGGGTGCAAATTAACAATCAAGATCGTATTTAGGGAGTTTTTGCTCTTGTTCAGGCATAAAAATATCACCTAAATTGATATGGCATGGAGAAACATGAGGTTCAGCTCTCAACACATCCCAAATCTCTGAAGCTGTGGGTTCTCTTTTTAGTTTTTCCTTTTCACCAAGATATGTCTTTTTTATTAAGTCTTTTAGCAAATGCTTGCGTGTTTTGGGAACAGTGTTTTTTTGATTAATAATTCGTATTTCCTTGCAATCTGTTACAGGTGCCATTAATTCTTCTTGTATAAAAATACAATCACTTCGCTCAATTGATTCATTACGACGCAATAGAATGTGAGATGCGGTAATGCCTTGAATCAATTGCCCAAGTGATGGCTGCAAATTTACCATTCTGTATGAATCATTATCTTTACATTTTATTATGTCGTCTTCATAAAAATAATCCAACGAGCCATCAAGTAGTTGGACTAATCCCTTGTAACAATAATCATAGGAGATTTTTCTATTTTGATTAATATTTTCAATTTTTATTGGGTTACCCGCATAACGATCGATTTTAAATTTCCCTTTTTTAAGATAAACACCCAATCCTTTTTTCTGACATTCAGAGATAACGTTTTCAATATCTACATTCAAAATTTCTGCGGCTTTTTCTATTTTGCATCGATTGCCATCAAGAGCTTCGTTTTCATCTATCACTTTTTCGACATCCAATTGGAAGTGCTGAGCCAAAATAATTGTTTCCATTAATAGTGGTACATTAAATTTATATTTGTGGCCTATTGGGCGCGAATTAATATCATATTTTCCAATCGTATTATCTGCGCTGTGGCATTGTTCCAACCATTTAACTGGCGGCATAGAGAAGTCCAATTGAGAAATATGTTTAAGAGACTTAAAATATTCAAGTGTTTTATCATAATCAGATAATATCTCTTTAACGACCAACCCCAAATCTTCCGGTTTATTTATTAGGCCATGGTGAATTTCATAGCTATTTTGAGTCAGATGGGTGTGTCCTCTGCGAAAAGTAACCCTCATAATTTCAGGCCACAATTTACCTAACTGATCATCATTGAATGGTTGATTGATACCCAATACAACATTGGAAATTGTATCTGTTATTATTTCTCCAGAAGGCAACCTTAAAGTGTATTTCAATGAAGATTTATTGGTTTGAAGATATATTCTTCCTTTTTCTATCTGGCTATGCCCAGTTGTTAATGTAACTTCACTCAATTGTTCACGAGATAGCTTTTTGATACCAGAATAAAAGTTGTTTGATGATTCAGGAAATAATTTCTTTGTTAAATTAAGCAATACTTCACTTGATGAAAAAGTAAGTGGAGAAACATATGTTTTTTTAAATCGTTTATCAATAAAATACAATCCAGAAGGGCGCATGCCGGAGGCTTCTTGAACAAGGGCATAAATGTTATTTTTACCTTGCGGTATATTGTTTAGTGTTGGAACAGTAGACATAACACAAAGCTCTGCTTCATCCACACCAGTATCATTTGATACAATATAACCAGTATACCCATGCGGAATAATTTTTTTCCCTTGAAGTCTATCGATTAATGTACATTGCGCTTGCATAGGAATTACTAGACATAAAAAATGTTCTAGTGACCACAGTGGCATTGATACTGTATTTTTTAATATCGACCACAATGTATTTTCAAATTCATGTATTGCACCAATATTTTTCGTTATATTACTTAATAATTTTTCAAGATTTTTTCGATTAAGCATTTTACACCCCAAAAATTTTCTCATTCATCTTTGCCACCACCTTGCTTGTATGCGCTTCAGACAGATGACTATATCTTTTAACCATTGAAAGTGTTTTATGGCCAAGAATCTCTGCGATTTCAGCAAGACTCGCGCCATTCATCGCAAGATAAGAAGCCGCTGAGTGCCTCAGATCATGAAAACGAAAATCTTTAATCTCAGCCCGTTTTAAAGCAGTTTCCCAAGGAGTAGTAAGATCGATTGGTTTATCAAATGACTTTGCAGGAAAGACAAGATTACAATGTAATGTCCGTATCTTTGCGTGTTGCTTCATTAACTTTAAGGCTAATGATGTAAGAATTAAAACACGACGTTCGCCATTTTTTGTTTCATGAAGTGTTATGACCCCACGCGATAACTCAACATCCCGCCATTTAAGCCCCAAAATTTCCATTTTTCTAGCACCAGTTGATAGCGCTAGCACAACAACTGTATAAAGATATTCACTTTCACTTTTTTTACAGGCTTCTAATAGTCGAACACGCTCATCATCTGATAAAAATTGAACACGACCACGAGGTTCTTTCAGTCGAGTGACTTTTAAAACAGGATTTTCATGTGACCAGCCCCATTCTCTCACTGACACAGTGAATAAATGACTAAGAATTGCGAGGTAGCGGTTAACCGTTGAATTGGTACGATCACCACGAGATGTTTTGCCTTGCGCCAATTTATCACGTTGCTCTGCAATAATAGCGGGTGTAACATCAGCTAAAGATAAATAACCGATGCTATCTGACCACCATTGGAGTTGTTTTGTTTGATCTTTTTGTGAATTAGGTTTTTTAGAAGGTAAAAACAGATTGGATGTAACGCTCGACTGCTTCTTTTAGCGTATGCTTTCTTGATTCAACGGTTTTAAAATGACGACCTTCTCGAATGGCTGATTCAGTTTGCTGAACCCATTTCTTTGCATCGGTCAATCTCTTGAATGTTGCAGTTTGCGGAGGAAATCCCCTTAATCTGACTCGAACACGATACTGCACCGAACCATCCACACCGACTCTTTTCTCGATTGTTGCCATGACGTTTGTACTCCCTACTTTTGGTTGCTAGATAACAACTAATCGTAAGCAGTAAATCGGTTATTACGCGCAACCCTCACCGAAATTTAAAAGTGTCCCATTTTTGGCTACGACTGTACAAATAAAGCACAAAAATCATCGTCACTTAATAGTGTGCACTCTTGGTAAATTCCATGTTATTGATTAGAATAACTATTTTATTCGCTTCCTCTGCCGGCGACGCGACTCGAACGCACGACCTACTGATTACGAAACAAGCTAGTCATTTTTAAATTTAACATTAATTCAATACCTTACGGTGATTAACAATGAACAAAGCCTACTTAAATCAACTTCAAATGCATATAAACCGACGTCAATTTGCTACAATTTTGCTACAGTCGATGTGCTAACAAAAAAAGCTCATCCCCTGTAGCTAAGCAGCATCAATAATCAAAGAACATTCTCACTAAGATTGAATAAATTCATAATACCTTATATTATACACACTAATAATGTGTATAATTAGAGTAGGTCTATAGGATGAGCAAGGTTTATAGCAGTCGCGAGATTATCAGGCAATTAGTGGATGATGGATGGTACGAGGTTCGAGTTACTGGGAGTCATCACCATTTTAAACATGCTGAGAAGTCTGGAATTGTGACAGTACCTCATCCAAAAAAGCAAATAGGTAAAGGCTTGCTAAATAGCATTTTGAAGCAAGCAAAACTGAAGGAGGAATAATTGTGGTTATCGAATATATTGGCTTAGCGGAAAAGGTCGAAGACGGCTACAGTGTTTTTTTTCCTGATTTTCCTGGCTTTGGTTCGGCAGGCAACACTTTAGAAGAAGCAAGAAAAAATGCTAAAGAAGGGTTAATTGCCCATATTGAATTAATGGTTGAGGATGGAGAAACAACTCCTAAACCCTCTTCATTAGACAATATAGTGAAGTTACGAGATGCAAAAGGTTGCGTCCCACTCATTATCTCTATCATTGCGCCATCAGGAAAAGCGCGGAGGATTAATATCACCATCGACACTGCATTGCTTCACGCTATCGATTCAGCCGCTAAAAAACAGCATAAAAAAAGATCGGCTTTATTGGCTGAGGCAGCACAGCGTTTATTAGGGGAAATTCAATAAAGCAGTATGTCCCAATTTGTTAGCCGAAAATAACAACTCGAGACTAACACGTGTGAGAACAATTTTTTTCCTGAGGTACTTAATGGAAAATACAATTTTATCTATATTCACTGGAATAGTGATCGCTTTTTTTAGCTCATGGATTACTGTCAAACTAGCATTAAAAAAATTTCGCGAAGAAAAATTATGGGAGCGCAAATTTGATGCCTACACAAAGATTATTGAATCTTTGTATCATGTTAAACAACAGATGGCTGATGAGGAAAGTTATTTAATTGGTGAAAAGGATCCCAATTCTATTCCTGATGATGAATATAAAAGACTACTTTCACGCTATAGAATTTCCAGAGAAGAAATAGCAAAATTCAAGGATTTTGGAGCTTTAATTATTTCTGAAAAGGCTATTTCCATGCTTGATAAATATTATAAAGACAGCAGTGAAAAAACAGATGACCCTTATTCTGAGATTGATAATGCATGGCAAGCAGCAAATTCATGTTTACAAGGGTTGATTCCACTCGCTAAAGAAGATTTAAAATATACATAAGATGCATATTCTCTATTGCGTACAGTACGACTCCACCATATCCGCTCCCCTATTTATAAACTCAAAGTCGATGAGTTTAGTGCTCTAAAATAACGATCTGCCTGATAAATTAAGGCGCCGGCAAGATTTACCGCTTAATCAAAGAAGCATTGGCTTCTAGATCATTGGGGCTAAACATTAAGAGCAAATCCAGCAAATATTAACTATGCACCTTATTAAGGAAAGCATGATTGAAAAATAGAATAAAACATACATATCCCTATTAATCAAATTGTTGGTGGGTGAATAGAAAACGGAAATTACGCTGTTTATATTACTTATAAGTTATAATGAAGGTTAATTAATACAGAAAATTTTCCGACTAAATAGCTGTTAGTAGTGGGCCGCCAAAAGAATATAATTATAAGGAGGGGTTCAGCCATGGCACGCGAACTTAAGATTTTAAGCAGTGACAAAATAAATTGGCTTTTTTAGATAAACACGCTGGCTCAATACAGTATATCTCATATCGTCACTTTATTGAACACGCTTTGCATGATTTCCTAACAAAATATCACAATGTGCTAAAGGACTCTTGTAAAGAGGAATGCAAATCCTCATTTAAAAAATTTCTAGAAGCATTCAGGAAAAATGAAAACTATCCTGAAGATGAGTCAGCTCTCAACCTACCCATAAGATTATATTGGCTAAAATGTTCCGAAAAATATGCCGTATTAATTGATCATTCTAAATGGTGCTTTCCTTTGGTTATAGATTCAGATGGAAGAGCTTCTGGATTAGAGCATGCAATAGATAACATTAATAATAATATTGATAAAATACTAAAGGCGCTTAATGAAAATATTGATAGAGAGTGGGATGAAAAGCTACAAGAAAAAATGGACAAGTTTGACGATCGTAATGAGAAACCAATATAACTAATGATTTTTTTGAAAAGAGCGACATGAGGTAGTAAAAATGAAATCAGAAAAGCTTATTAGCATGAAGTGGTGGGTATACATTATAATTTTAATATTAATAGTCATATTTTTAATTATTCCAATATTAGAATTATTAAAAATAAAAAGATATTATTTATTCGGTAGTGAAGATCATGGAATTTCAAATTTTTATTCGGCTTGCCTTATTTTGCTAACCTTTTCTCTTGTAATTGTTACAGGTTTATTAGCACGTGTTGCTTGGATTCAATTAGCCGGAATTAAAAATATGGCACAAGCAGATTTTTTAATACGTATTGATGACCGTTATGGTAGTGAACCAATTTTAAAAGCAAGACACATAATTCAACGCTTATATCGCGAATCAAATAATTTATACCCTGGAGCACCTGAAAGCGTACATCGATCACACATAGCAATCAGAGTTAATGAAATTAGCGAAAATATTAATACATCAGAGGAGTATACCTATCTACTAAATCTTTTAGATTTTTTAGAAACAATTAGTTATTTTGCTAACAAAGGTGACATCTCAGAATCAGATATTAAAAACTTGATGGGTCCATCTATGGGATTTTTTTTCATCATCTTCACGCCTAGAATTGAAGCCAGACGTAGAAAATATAGCAATGAGAATTATTATTGTGAGCTTGAAAAATTAGTGATCAAAATGAACAAAAAGAAAAATTTTCAAGATAATATGTAGTTCATTGCCACTCATTAGGTTATTCCATAAACAAAGAGGGTGAGGTTGCAGTAGCATTGTGTGAAGTGCACGGGCCTGCCGAAACCTCACAATTTTTTTTGCCAAGAAAGGTATCCACCAGTCTCAGCATTATTTTCCACATTGTCCTTATTCAGACCAATTGTTCTCCTAGGATTAGATGGTCCTATATTATTATTAACAACCAAATCACTAACTGCTTTTTTGGCATAGTTAAATATGCCTAATTGATAGGCCGAATAAGCTTCTGATAAAAAGAATTTAATATTCGTCATGGTTGGATCATATTGCAGTAAATTAAATCCTGCATCACGATAGGCATCTTTAATTTTGTCTTCTAATGGATGATTTTCAGGGCTAATTTTTATATATAAATCTTCCGGTTCGCTACCATTTCTCAAAAATTTTCTTCTATCTATCTCGGAGAGTATTTTTATAACGATGTCAGGTGAAATGCTTTTAATGACGACTTCTGTTTCAGTTTTACGTATATTATCAGAGATCGTAAATTCTTGTACATCTATGCTAGAATCGTTTTTTAGAACAACTGTTTGATGATTCATACCACCTTCGGTACCTATTAAATCATTCCAATAAAATCCATGTTTCTCTGCAATATCAAGTGATCCTACTCTCATTAAATCAAAATATTCATAATAGGGTGATCTGTCGCGATATGAATGTTCACTCCAGAGGACATAGGGAATCTTTTTTTGAAATTTTGCAATCAACGTAATTTTTAAATAAATTTCCTTAACAGCAAGTTCTTGATGTTCTGGATATGTCCCCTTGCTATTTCTGTCTTGCATTAAATTATCTCCTATTATTAAGATGCCATTAATTTAGTTGCCAATGTTCCACATTATAAAATCGGACATAATTAAACAGTCATATGATGATAAGAATATGCTATATTTATAGACTATTTTACAACCAATCTGGCCTTTTAATAATGGCTGGCTGTATATCAATAGTGTTATGCACATTTGATGTAGGTAATTCAATATATTTTAAACTTCTTTCTTCAAGAATAAGAGGCTTAAGGTTATTATATAATAATGTCGCACTTTGTTCAGGTGAGCCATATTCATTATTAAATTTAATGAATGAAATTTTTCTCGAATTTGCAAACTTTTCAGCAGCCTGAGCCATCACTAGTTGCTGATCTAAATAAGTACTTAAACATTTTTCATCTGTATCAGTGTCACGTCCTCGTTGTTTAAGATAACGGAGCCAAGTTTTGGTATCAGTTTCAAATAATACTAATACATCAGGACACGGAGCGTTAAACCAATTAGATACTGCATTTTGATAAATTTTATCTTTTTTTTTTGAGGAATTAACCCATACCACCAAGAATAGGCAGATGCATAAATAAGTTCTTGGTTTACTAAAAAAATTCCTGCATCAGCAATTGTAATATCACCGGCATCTGCCAGTAGGCGTGCTTCTTGAAAATTTTTTAAGTTCGTTTCACATACCCAATTTTCTAACGTTGCTACTTGATTCTGCCAAGGCTGGTCATGATTAATGGGATAAGATTCTTCACCTGGTTCAATAAAGACTTTTGCTTTCAGCTTTTTTGCTAACTCACTTGCAACTGTAGATTTACCTACTCCTGGTACACCTATGAATCCGATGAAGAGACCATTGACCTTATTTCTTCCCCACATAATTATCCTTTCAATTATAACAGTAGAGTCAAAAACGATATTGAGAGATGGGGTTCAATTTGGGATTATTACGTTTTTTCGCGAAAACAAGATAAACCCAAAAGGAACCCACATGAAAGCATTGTCATCGGAAGTCGCTAATGAATCAAGGACTCATTATGTTTTGTCCAAAAGAAATCGGATGCGTATTAAGCAAATTTAAAAAAAATGCTTTCATTTCTTCTTGATGAGACTGTTGTTTTTTGATTAGGTAGTCTTCACACGCTCTTCCTGCGAAAAACGTGAATGCACCCATCACTACTCCGGTTGTGAGTGCGAACAGAGTATTTTTAGTGACCGTTTTAGCTTTTAATCCAGCCAGGCTGCCTGCTGCGCAGGGTGTCGTCCATTTTATCAAGCTAGAGGCAATGGGAAATGATTTGTTAAAAGAATCTTCTTTATTTTCAATGGTGTTGATTTTAACAGTAAGTGCTGTTGTTAAACTTTCTTTTTCAAGTGTATCTAAGCGTTCAATGATTCTTACTAACTCATCTAGAGGAGAAGTTTCTTGAAATTTTTTGCCTGAGATATATTTTAATATTTTTTGCAGGACTGCATCATTACCATATGCTTTGTAAGCTGCTTGGAAATTGTCGTCATTAGCTTTTAGACAAGCTACAACATGTTCTCCCTCTTTATTCTCTTTAACAATGATAGGTCTTTTGAAGAGTACTTGGTATTCTTCATCAGTTTTTAATTGCTCCATCACTATTACCTTATGATGTACCTGTTTAATTGTATCGATTAAGCTAGGGGCTAAATGTTTTTTGGTTAGGGGAGATGTTTTAGCTTCACTTAAAAAAGGAGAGCCTATGTGATTGTTAGGTTTGTCAGATGTATAAACACATTCTCATTAAAACATAGGTCAAGTGAAGGAATAAAAAATTCAGTGATGGTATGCCCACCGCGTAAGACTTCATCCATATCAGTAGCGATAGTCACTTTATAGCGATAGGCAACGATGTATTGCCTTCTCAGCTCAGTAATTGTTTCATGACTTAGCTGATTAAAATTCCTATTTACTAAAGCAGTATTGCGTAATTCTCTCTCATTAAAGAAAGTGAGTACATGTTTTTGTATTTCACGTGGTAATTTTTCTTCATACTCAATTGACTCTGCTACTTGATCAACTGTTGATCTTCCCGTGTTCATTATTTGGTATCCTAAGTATGATGACTCTAGATGTATTTCAGGTAAAAAACTCACTCTATTACCTTGAATCAAGGCCTAAATTATAACACATTCCGATTAATAGTTTGATTCAGTAATTCACTAGTAGATTTTTTTAATATTGAAGCTGCGACTCCTGGTCGCGTTTCAATATATCGAATGTCGAGCAAAGAAGTCAGTATTGCTACCGACACCCCTAAGTTGCTGTACAGCTTAACATAATTAAGCCGTCATATTTCCACTTAGCATATGCAGCATGATAAACTTCTTTCTGAAATATAGAGGAGCTGTCATGCGTGCAAAACCACTTCAGTAACCTCATGAGAAAGTTACAGCTCACGTCATCCTCACTCTCACCTTGTCCCGTCTAAACCCTCCCACTTTCGTCACATAAAACGCTTCCCCTGTCTGCAAACCCTGTTTAATAGCATCAGGATGCACGATAAATTCTTTGTTCTGCCTCACTGAGCCTAGTCCTGCATCCATTTGATTCGGATTTAATTGCGCGGTGAGCGTGAATGAATCTTTTGTTCCTATCCAACTCGTCACGGTCTCAGCGCTGTCTTGATCATTTAGGCGATGGCATATGAGAGTATTCGCACAATTCAATACTTGGTTTTTAAATGTCACATCCACCCGTTCAAGGTCAGCCAAGCCTTGTGTGCCAAAGATAGCATGTATGCCTTTACCTCGTCCCATGTTTACTAAATTTAATACTTGTTCGCCTGCAAACACAGAAAATTCATCGAACACGGTGAAGACAGATTTCACTTGGTTTTTATGTTTATCGATCACTGCTTTAATATCATTGAT
>Ga0206865_1150_pt1 | contig 19508 bp, 13 predicted proteins | sample Alteio_BWOrgCont_39_FD_152628 | JGI IMG/M metagenome (GOLD analysis project Ga0206865, IMG submission 152628) | Enriched cells from forest soil in Barre Woods Harvard Forest LTER site, Petersham, Massachusetts, United States -... | ecosystem: Environmental > Terrestrial > Soil > Temperate forest >...
GACATATTTACATCATGCAATCAAAAATTTTTAAAAAATATTTTTTTCCGCCGCTTTACGGCTTGCTGATCTACTTTACAGTAAGGCTGCTGCATGATACGGATATTGGTCTCCGGTTTTGGAAAAGAAGCTGGGAGCAAAATACAATTGAGATTGCCCTAAGTCTGATTGTTGGTTATGTTGGCGTTTATATGTTTGAGCGGCTGTTCAGATATTATGATAAACGCTGGCCACTGCAGTTTTGCTACCAAAACTTAGTAAGGGAACTGGCCATCATGGTAGGCCTCAACCTGGTATTAATGAACCTTATTTTTACTCCATGGGTAATACTTATCAACGGCAAGCTTTACATGGACGACCTTGCGGATATCTGCACTATCCCCAGCCTTTATGCCGTTGTTTATTATGGCATTGCGCGCAGCAGCACCTATATGAAAGCCTATGTTTATAATAAGGTACAGCTTGAAAAAGTAACCAATGACCATTTACAAACCGAACTTAAATTTTTAAAATCGCAATATCACCCGCACTTTTTGTTTAATGCGTTAAATACCATTTATTTTCAGATGGATGAGGACCTGCCAGGCGCAAAAAACAGCATTGAAAAATTTTCGGAACTGCTTCGCTACCAATTGTACGACCAGCAGCAGCAGGTGCCTGTAAAAAGCGAAATGGAATACTTGCAAAGTTTTATAGATCTGCAAAAAATTCGCAGCAGCGAGAAATTAAAAATGGATGTTAAATTAGATCCGCACCTTCACGGGCAACTGGTTTACCCGTTGTTATTTTTACCACTGGTTGAAAATGCATTTAAATTTATAGGCGGCAATTATCAACTCAACATCAGCGCCACAGTTGCCGGTAAAGAAATTGTTTTCAGTGTCGAAAATTCGGTACCCGAATTTGAAACACCCGCTACCCGCAAAGGCGGCATCGGCCTTGAAAACTTAAAACGCCGGCTCGATTTACTTTATCCGGGCAAGCATTCGTTCGTCACCAAAAAAGAGCACGATATATTTACTGCCGAATTAACATTGCAATATGAATAAGATAAGCTGCATTATAACCGACGACGAACCTTTTGCCCGCAAAGGCCTGCAGGGCTACGTTGAAAAAATCAGCTTCCTTGATTTGAAAGGCGTTTGCGAAGACGCCCTGCAATTAAGCGATCTGCTGCAACAACAACCCGTCGACCTGCTTTTTTTAGATATACAGATGCCGCATATTACCGGTATTGAGTTTATCAGGGCTTTGCCGCGGCCGCCAAAAGTAATATTTACTACGGCTTATGAGCAATATGCGTTGCAGGGTTTTGAATTGGATGTACTTGATTATTTGCTGAAACCGATATCGAACGAGCGCTTTTTAAAGGCAGCATGGAAAGCGCATGATTATTTTGCTTCGCGCGAGTCAAAAAGCGGTTCATCCGTACCTTATATGTTTGCCAAAGCAAACGGCAAGCTTGAAAAAATAAATTTCGATGAAATTTTATTTATCGAGGGTATGGAAAATTACGCTGCTGTGCATCTTGAAAATAAAAAGCTGATCATCCACACAACCATTAAGGCATTATTGGAAAAACTCCCTGCCGGCGAATTTGTTCAAACGCATAAATCGTACATAGTAGCCATAAACAAGGTACAAAGTATTGAAGGCAACACGTTGCATATTCAAAAACACCAGGTGCCGGTAAGTAAGTATTTAAGGGATATGGTTTTAGGAGTGATAGTGAAGTAACGTGAAAAAATGAAGAAATTTTATCTGCTTTTGTTGTTGATTGGTATTTCATTTTGTTGCAGGGCAAATGACATCGATAGTATAAAAACGATTGATGATGTGCGGTATTTTTTGAAACACATCCTGAAAGCAAAAGACAATGTTGATTTTTTTGCTGAGCCGAAAGTCGACTCAACATTTAAACTTTCACGGATCAGCTTTCTTAAAATAGATCTTAATAATGATGGTTTGACCGATCTTATAGTAAATGGCACCTACCTGTTTGCTGTAGTTGATGATGGACGGGGATTTTATAAAGTATCGTTTATTGATCGTGGCACATTTATGTCAAAAAAATTCGTTTTAGCTGATATCGATACTTCCCAAAAGCAACCGCGCATAATAATTGCACCATTTAACCGCTACAAAAAATTGGTGGTTGATAGTGCCGTATTCGACACTTTAATAATCAAGTATGATGGCTTCATCGAATATTCCGCTAAAGCCGACACGAGTCCGATTGAAAAGATATCGCTTACCACAACAAATTGTTTTGGAAGGTGCCCTGTCTTCAAGCTATCGGTGAATTGTGATGGAAATGCGATTTATAACGCGATTGAATACAACGACCGGAAAGGAATATTTAAAAGCAAAATTGATACAGCCTCCCTTAACCGACTTTTATATTTCACTGAGTACATACGCGCCAAATCGCTGAAGGACCAGTATAAAGTGAACTGGACAGATGACCAAACGGCAGACTTAACTATAACCTATAAAGACGGCACCGTAAAAACCATTTCGGATTACGGGTTGGTGGGCACTTTTGGTTTGGCAAGAATTTATAATATTTTTTTGAAAATACGAAAAACCGGAAAATGGAAGCGGGTTTAACGCGGCTAGTCAGGGAAATTGCTTTTAGAACTTATCGCCGATTGGAGGCTCCGCTGGAGCCCAAACGTTGCGGTTATTTTTGCTATAATCAGGCGACTCCTCTGGAGTCGATCAAGAGTTCAACTCTAAGCTCTGTAAGAGCTCCCTGTTTATAGAAATAAAACAATGGTTTTTTGGGCTCCATTGGTGCCTCCTTTTTAAAAGCGATGTGCCCGCTCAGCTAGTTCGATGTTTTAGCAACAAAAGCATCTCTTGCAAAAAACGCTCCCGGTTTCCCGGGAGCGTTTTTTATTTAGTTACACTGTCCTTGTGCGCATTTGCCTTTGGCGCATTTGGCCCGGCATTCGGTTGTACAATGTTTTTTGGTGCATTTTTTACAATCGCCGGGTTTTGCAAATGCAGTAACAGTTAACGCTGTGGCAATAGCCAGCACTATGATCTTTTTCATGATGATTTTAAATTTTAAATGAATTATTAATTTTTACACTGTTTATTCACAGGTAGGGTTCAATTAATAATTCAGGAATTTGGCGGCCGCCAGCAAGATGGGTTGTAATCGGTTGGTTTATTTTGATCCAATTCGGGGAATATCCCGGATGTGGAAGCAAAATTTCTTTGTACATTCTGCTTAACCGGAACAACAAAAACAAGGCACATGGGGCAAAAGTTACATACCTTACAGGGTACAGGCTGTTTATCCTTTGTGGTTTTATTGACAGGAGAAGAAGATGGGCAGCAACTGTGCTTGGCCATACAGGTACGTTGCGGCTTCGCATTATTACACGCAACCTTAGGATAACTAAAACTTGCGTTTAGTACCAGCAGGATGAGTGAAATATAAAGTAATGCTTTCATTTTGTGCAACATCCAAATCTAATTATTACAAATCAAATAATCAAACACAGGCTCCATTTTTCAGGGCAGACGCGTTAAAATTATGACAACCTATTACAGGACTAAAATAAAGTGTAAACTCAATACAGGACTAATCAGTAAAAAGTGTAAACCTATTTCAGGACGTTACACTATTCTAAAATATGAAACTATTGATAATCAATAAATTACAAAGGTGTCGTCAAAAATTAAAATCATTAAATTATTGATTATCAGCAAATTGTACAAAAGTGTCAATTTATCAAAAATGCGAAACACCTGATAATGAGCGTGTTTCGCAGCGTTCCAGGGTGTTCCGCATGGAAAAAAATGGAACACTGGAACGCTTGTTGTCGGTTTTATGGGTTTTTTATTTCTTTTTACCAAGTACCGCCTGGTACGATATATTTAAAACATCGGCCAGCATATCCTGCCGTACCTTTTTCAGCTCAACAAAAGTGGCGCCCTTTAAGCCCCATTTGTTGGGTACCGGGTAAAAAACAGTTGCGTCGAAGGATTTGAATACCGATTGCTCAATAAGCGATAGTTTTACCACCATGCGCTCGTCTGCTACCCACATCGTCGCAAATATTTTCTTTTTTACTCTGAAGGATGGCGCCCCAAAATGATCCATCTCTACCGCTCCGGGAAGTGATAGCGCCATTTGTCGTGCTGTTTCGATGTCAACCATGCCGATTTATTTTTTTGCAGATACAGCAATTTTAATTCCCAATCCAACCAAAACCAGACCGGTAATTTTTTCCTGTATGCGCCAAACTTTAGGATTCCGTTTAAAAAAATCCTTTGTTTTACCGAATATACAGGCGACAATTATTAAAACTGTTGTGCCCTGTACCGCAAACCAAAGACCCAGTATAAATAGCTGAAATTTAAAAAATGACGAGGAAGCATCGATAAATTGCGGCAGAAACGACAAAAAGAAGACCGCCACTTTGGGGTTCAAAGTATTGGTGATGGCACCCTGTTTAAACAATTTCCAATAGTTAGCCTTTGTCGACTGTTCATCATCCAAATCAATAGTAGTTTTTGACCATAGCGTTTTTATCCCCAGGTAAATTAAATAGGCCGCGCCTGCATATTTGATCAGCTGAAAAAGATAAGCCGATTTGGAAATGATGATGGACAGTCCGAGCACCGCTGCCGATATATGCACAAAACAACCCGCAAAAACACCCAGGGCCGATACTATACCGCCTTTAATACCCTTTGATACACTCCTCGATGCTACGTACAGCATATCGTTCCCCGGCGTCAGGTTTAAAAGCAAGGAGGCGATGAAGAATAAATAAAGATTTTGGAAGCTAAACATGTTTATGGGCGTATCAAATTGTTTTTACCGATGTTTAAAGATGAGGTTTTTACTCATTATTTCAAATGTAAAATGCAGGCTAACCTAAGCCAGCCTGCATTATTGAAATTGTGATGGTATAGATAAAGTACCTTAACTTAATTGTTCTTTATAATGATGAAACCCGTTTTCCGCTTCGTTTTGCCGTTATCAACATATTCGAGCAGGTAAAAATAAGTGCCGGCTGGTTGCAATAATCCGTTAATATTTGAATGACCGTTAAATATCCGGTTAACGTTATCATATTTAGCACCTTCGAATACTTTTTGACCGTTACGGCTTATCAAAGTGAGCTTATTATCCGGGTAATTTTCAATTCCGTCTATTATCAAAGCATCATCTATTCCATCACCATTTGGCGATACCGCCTGCCTTACTTTTGGCTCAGGGAATCCGGAACCGTTTTCTGCAGGTTGAGCCACATTGCTGACCAACACCAGAACCGTTTCGCCTGCTGCGGTAACTGTTAAAACGCCTGCAATATAGGTTATGGCGTAGTTAGGATCTGTTGCCCCGCTCACCGTTATCGGGTAAGTACCCACCGGCGATGATGTTAATGCGGTGGTATGTGCAGTAGGCTGGGTAGTGAGGCTTGCTGCATTATCGCCATTTACAAAACCCGAATAACTTACAGTAAGCACCGGATTGGCTGCACCCGCTGTTTTCGTTTGGTTATTGGCGGTAATAGTGAGTGCGGCCTTACTTACAACCAGGCTTCCGGCTAAATAAGTAATGGCATAATTATTAGAAACTGCACCGCCAGGTGTTAATGCGTATGACCCCGGCGCCGAACCCGTGGTGGCCGTTGTGGTAACAGTTGGTTGTGTAGTAAGGTTCACATTACTTTCGCCGTTTACAAAGCCAGTATAGGTAAAGGTAAATACCGGGTTAACGGAGCCATAAATCTTAGTAGCATTAGCAGCTTTTATCGTCAGGGCCGCTGTATTTATCACAAGCGCCTGGCTTACCGGTGCTGCTGCAGTATAATCAATATTCCCTGGCTGGTTCGCCGTGATGGTTACAGTTCCCGCCGATACTATATGAAGGGTGCTACCTGTTATCGTTGCAATAGTAGGATCGGAACTGGTGTAACTTACGGCCAGTTTCGAACTTGCTGTACCTGCAAGGTTGAAATTACCCGCGCCATATGTTTTTGCAGGCAGAGCGGCAAACGTAATGCTTTGGCTGCCGGGCCCTATAGTAAGTATGCGGCTTACCGGCACGGCGGCGCTATAACCGGTACTACCCGACTGACTTGCCGTTATGGTTACCTGCCCTACCCCTCTTATCACCAAAGTGGTTCCTGATACTTTAGCGATCGTTGTATCCGAGCTGGTATAAGCTACCGGCAAACCGGAACTTGACGTGGCGGTTAACGCAACCGGCACACTTCCGTATGTTGCCGGGCTTAGCGCGGCAAACGTAATGGTTTGGCTGGCTTTGGTTATAGTAAGTGTGCCCACCTGGTAGGTTATGGTGTAGTTAACTGCTGCTGCGCCGCTGGCAGTTATGGTATAGCTGCCGGCCGGCGATGTGGCTGTTGCTGTGGTAACCACGGATGCCGGCGTACTTAAACTTGCCGGCGTATCGCCGTTTACAAAGCTGGTATAGGTTAAAGTTAAGGTGGGGATGGCGGCTCCGTAAGTGATTGTTTGACTCGTCGGCCTGATAACTAATGATGCTTTATTTACCGTAAGGGTTTGGCTTACTGCAGTAGCTGCGCTATAATCGGTATTACCGGCCTGGCTGGCTGTTATCGTGCTGGTTCCTGCACCTACAAAATGAATATTACCGTTTACAATAGTAGCTACAGCCGGGTTACTGCTTGTAAAACTTATTGGCAGCTTTGATGCTACACTTGCTACCGGGGTATAATCTGCAGCTCCATAAGTTTTTGCCGTTAGCGTGTTGAAGGTAATGGTTTGGGCAGCGAGGTTAATGGTCAGTTGCCTGCTTACATTGGCTGCAGCATTATAAAGCGTGTTGCCCGCCTGGCTTGCTGTAATAGTTACCGTCCCGGCTGATACAATATGCACCGTGCTACCGGTTACAGTTGCAATGGTTGGATCCGAACTGCTATACGTCACTGCTAACTTCGAACTTGCTGTAGCTGCCAGGGTAAAATCACCCGCGCCGTATGTTTTTGCAGGCAAAGCCGCGAATGTTATGCTTTGGCTTCCCTTGCCTACAGTAAGTACCCGGCTTACCGATGCTGCGGCATTGTAGCCCGGACTACCCGATTGACTTGCCGTTATGGTTGCCTGCCCCACACCCCTTATCACCAAACTTGTTCCTGATACTTTGGCAATCGTGGTATCCGAACTGGTATAAGCTACCGCCAAGCCCGAACTTGATGTGGCTGTTAACGTTACTGGTGCACCGCCGTACGTTGCCGGACTTAGCGCGGCGAAGGTAATTGTTTGGCTGGCTTTGGCTATGGTAAGCGTACCCATTTGATAGGTTATGGTGTAATTAGCTGCCGCTGCACCGCTGGCGGTTATGGTATAACTACCTGCCGGCGACGTGGCCGTTGCTGTTGTAACCACAGATGCAGGCGTACTTAAACTTGCCGGCGTATCACCATTTACAAAGCTGGTATAGGTTAAAGTTAAGTTCGGGATAGCCGCCCCATAAGTAATGGTTTGATTGGTCGGCCTGATAACTAACGATGCCTTATTTACAGTAAGGGTTTGGCTTACTGCTGTAGCCGCGCTATAATCGATATTACCGGCCTGGCTGGCTGTTATGGTGCTGGTTCCTGCACCCACAAAATGAATATTACCGTTTACAATGGTAGCTACCGCCGGGTTGCTGCTGGCGAAAGTTATCGGCAGTTTTGATGCCACGCTTGCTACCGGGGCATAATCTGCGGCTCCGTAGGTTTTTGCCGTTAGCGTGTTGAAAGTAATAGTTTGGACGGCGGGGTTAATAATAAGTTGCTGACTTACGTTAGGTGCCGCATTATAAAGCGCACTCCCAGCCTGGCTTGCTGTAATGGTTACCGTCCCTGCCGATACAATATGTACCGTGCTGCCCGTCACCGTTGCAATAGTGGGGTCTGAGCTGCTGTAACTCACGGCCAGCTTGGAACTCGCCGTGGCTGCAATGGTAAAATTACCTGCACCGTATGTTTTCGGCGCAAGGGCCGCGAATGTAATAGTTTGATCTCCGGGATTTACGATAAGCGTTTGCGATACCGGCGTAGCAGCAGTATAGTCAACGCCTCCGCCCTGACTGGCAGTGATAACCGATTGCCCTACCCCCTTTATCACCAGGTTGGCGCCCGATACTTTGGCAACTGTAGTGTCCGAGCTGGCAAGTGCCACCGTTAATCCAGAGCTTGATGATACGGTTGGCACAACCAGTCCACTACCATAACTCGCAGGCCTCAAAGCAACAAAAGATACTGTTTGTTGTGCCTTTGTTATGGTTACCGTCTGCGATACATTTGGAGCAGGAAAATAGTTTGCATCGCCCGCCTGCGAGGCAATAATAGTTACGGTGCCTGTCTTCAAATTATGAAATTTTCCGTTTACAATGGTTGCAATGGTAGCATCACTGGTGGTATAGGTTAGTGGTAAGTTCGAACTTGCTACGCCCTCAAAGGAGATATCGTTAGTTTGATATTGGAGGGACGAATAAAATGCAAAACTTATGGTTTGCGTCGCCTTGTTTATGGTAACCTGCCGCGATACGCTGGTTGCCGCGTTATAAAAACTGTTGGCATCCTGCGAAATTGTTATGGTTACTGTTCCCGCACCCACTATATGCAAACTACCGTTTACCACAACCGCCACTGTATTATCGCTGCTGGCGTAAGTAATAGGTATGGTTGAATTGGTGCTATAGGCATTTAAAGGCACGTCGGGGCTTCCGTAGTTTACGTTATATATAAACGGGAAAATAATAACCCCAGTACCTTTATTTATAGTAAGCTGCTGGCTTGATGTTGCCGCCGAATACATATAATTACCAGCTTGCGTGGCTGTTATGGTAACTGTACCTATATTTTGTATATGGATGAGCCCGTTTACAATGGTAGCAATGGTAGGATCGCTGCTGGTATAAGTTATTTGCAATCCCGAATTGGTTGAAGCATTGGGACTAAAATCCGGCTGACCGAAACCCACAGGCGACAGCGCATTAAATGTTATAATTTGCGATACCTTGCTTTGAATCAGCAAAGTCTGTTTTACTGTATCCGTCTTGGCGTAGTATTGGTTGCCCGGATGGAAAGCACTGATAGTGCTGGTACCGGCGCCAACAATATGAATTTTACCCGATACGATGGTTGCAACGGCCGTATTGCTGCTGATATACGTGGGCAGTAAGCCGGAACTTAATGTCGCCCCCGGATCAAAATTAGGACTCCCGACATATTGTGCCGAAAGCGGATTAAAAGTTATTACCTGCGTTCCTTTACTTACCGTTAAAACCCTGGTAACAGCCGTTGCCGGTAAATATAAAGCATTGCCACTCTGCGTTGCCGTAATATTAGTTGTGCCGACGCCGTTTATATGCACCAAACCGTTAACTATAGTAGCTACCGCCGGGTTACTGCTTGCGTAACTTACAGCAAGCCCCGACGATGAATACGCACCAGGGTCAAAATCAGGATTCCCATATCCGATGGACGTAAAATTTGCAAAAGTGATGGTTTGAGCGCTGGTTGGCCCCGTTGTGGTTTTTACAGACAGTGTTGATGACGGGCTCACCACGCAGGCGTTTTTACCAACAACACTTATAACCCCCGGGGTGGCGCCCGCAACCACGTTTATAAAATTGGTTGTACTGGTACCGGTCCACCCTGCCGGCAGCGTCCAAACATAGGAGCTTGCCGAACTTGAACCGGGCACGCTGTAAGTGTAATTTTGACCGATTGTTACGCTGTCGCTCCCGGCGATATTACCCACGCTTCCAATCGGCGCATTTATGGTTACATTTAGCGTCACTTGCTGGCTTTTTCCGCAGCCATCCATAGCATAAACACTTACACTGCTATTGGTAGTACCGGTAGTTACATTAATGCTATTAGTAGTACTTGTACCGCTCCATGTGCCGGCACCCAATGTCCACTTATAACTGGTAGCACCGGCTACCGGGGCTATTTGATAAGTAACCTGCGAATTGCTGCAAACATTGTTTACCGGTCCTGAGATACCCGATGTAAGCGAGGGTCCACAGTATTTTGCTACACCCAAACCCGCGCCACCCGTGTACGCGCAAAACAGTATTCCCTGTGCATTCGAACATAATATCGGCGCCCTCGGGCCGTCCATATTAAAATATCCATACACTCCTGTTAAATAGGATCCTGTTCCTGTCAACACTGAATTGTTGTACGACTCGATAGTTTGCCCTGCAAAGCCATTAAAGTATTGAAATTCGACATAAGGGATACCGTTTAAAAGAGCAAGATCGTAATCATAATTGCCCACTCCGCCCACCGAATTGGTAACATAGTCCCAGCTACTGCCATCAAAATGCAACAAACCTATAGTATTACTCGTTCCTGAATACATTACCCAGGGATTATTACCTGCATCCAACACAACTTTGAAGGGATACCCGTACGTTTTTTGGTTAGAAATGCCGGCCCCGTTTGCGGTAATTATCCCCGCCGATGGGCCGAGGTAATTCCAGTTGGTTCCATCAAACTTCAACCCTATCAACTCACTTGTGGAGCCAATTTTGGCGATGACCACCGGCAACCCGTCGGTGCCTATTTTTATATCTGGAAAAACACAACCCAACGCCGTAAAACCTTTTGGCCCTACGGGTACCCAACTGGTTCCATTAAAAGTTTGTACGGTTATTTTGCCACCGTTGGCATTGTCGGTATAAGCAACGTAAGGTAAACCATTGTAAACCGCAATTTTAGGATTGCCCACCGTACCGTCCGAAAACCCGGATGGACCGACATACCCCCATGACGAGCCGTTGTATTTCATTACAGAAGCCTTGCTGGTGCTAATGTCTCTGAAAACCACATAAGGCGTACCGTTATTATCCACGGCAATGGTATTTACATTATCGGCAACGGGGGCAAACCGGGCGCTTCCCAATCGGGCCCAGCCACCCTCGCCCACACCACTGTTTTTATAAACCGAGATGCTCGATACATCATTGGTTAAAATGTAAAGATGGTTAAAATCATCGGCCGCTATGGAGGTTGGTGTACCTGGCGTACCCGATGCACCACCAAACCCATCACTGCCAAAATCGCCCCAGCTTTGCGCCAATACAGGGGATGAATAACCCAAAAATATCGTAAAAAGGATTAGTATAAAATATTTCATGTTGTGTGTTTAATACTGATAGCGGTTTAAATAATTAAGGGACACTGGTATAATAAAATAGTCTTTGCTGAAAATAATTATTTTTTTTAAAGTCAGGTAGTTAAAGCAATAATAAGGGCTTTTTTCGATGCTGATTTTCCTTATAAGCAGGTAAATATGTAATATTAATTAACTCCGAATTTCTGGCGGCGAACAATCAACCGCAATTAAGCACATTGCCGGTACGCCACCATCATCCTCTCAAAAATAACAATGGCACACCTGCCGAAAAATCCCTATTTATATGTATTTTTTTGCCCCCGGCTTAATAAATTTTATATTTATGAGAAATAGTTTATCAGAAGCGATTCCTAACCTCAATTATTAAATGAATACCGAACTGTTTAGAGCCGAAGCAAAAAATATATGGGAAAAGGTCACAAGCAATACCGCCCCTCAGCAGTTGGATTTTGAACTCGATCTTTTCAAAAAGTTACTAAACTTCTTCCAGGTAGGCGATTACTTTTATTGCGTGTTTAATTTACAGGAAATCAGGCTCGATAAAGTAAGCGACGATGTATTGCCGGTGTTGGGGTATCAGGCATCCGAATTTACGATTGAACTTTTAATGGAAAATATTCACCCGGATGACCGCCCATGGTTTTTAAATTTTGAAAACAAGGCCAGGGAATTTCTTTCGGCTTTACCGGTTGAAAAGCTGATGAAGTATAAAATAAGGCACGATTTCAGGATTAAAAAAAAGGATGGCACCTACATCAGGCTGTTGCACCAGGCTATGATCATTGAACACGACGAAAATGGCCAGATATTAAGAACGGTAGCATTAGAGACCGACATTACCCATTTAAAACCCGAGGGAAAACCAACAATGTCCATCATCGGGCTGGAAAACGAGCCATCCTATATAGATGTAGACGTGGAAAAAATATTTACCATTAGTGGGGAAAACCTTACCAAACGCGAAAAACAAATTCTTACGCTGATAATGGAAGGCAAACTAAGTAAAGAAATCGGCAAGATGCTGCACATAAGCAAACAAACGGTGGATACACACAGAAATAACATGATTGAAAAAAATAACGTAAAAAACACCAGCGAACTGATAGCCAAAGCAATAAAACAGGGCTGGGTTTAACACCTGACAATGAATTTTCGATGCAATTCCTGCTTTGCTGCGGAATTAACTTATTTTTAAAAACTCATTTCACTGTTCAATAAATCAACCTGTGATAGCAACCGATAACGGAAACGTAACACTAACCATCAGCGATAACGGCGTTGCCACCATCAGCTTTTATCACCCGGCGCAAAATTCGCTGCCGGCAGCCTTACTTGACCGGCTTACCGAAAAAATTACCACAGCAGGCGCAAACGCCCAAATAAAAATAATTGTTTTAAAGAGCGATGGCGACCGTACGTTTTGTGCCGGCGCCAGTTTTGATGAGCTGCTGCAGATAAAAGACAAGGAGGCCGGGGCCGAATTCTTCTCGGGCTTCGCCCGGGTGATCAACGCCTGCCGTAAGTCACCTAAAATAATCATCGCACGCATACAGGGCAAAGCTGTTGGCGGTGGCGTTGGCCTGGCTTCGGCTGCAGACTATTGCCTGGCCACCGAAGCTGCCTCCATAAAACTAAGCGAACTGGCCATCGGCATTGGCCCCTTTGTGATCTCCCCGGCGGTTATCCGTAAAATAGGTTTACCAGCTTTTTCGCAGCTTACCATCAGGGCAGTAGATTTTCAAACGGCACAATGGGCCAAAGAAAAAGGCCTGTATAACGAGGTTTATCCCGATATTACTACCCTGGATGAAGCTTTGGATACACTTTCGCAAAAGCTGGCCTCTTATCATCCCGAGGCGCTCAACGGCTTAAAAGAAATCCTTTGGGAAGGCACGGCAGATTGGGACGAGCTATTGAATCATCGTGCGGCAATAAGTGGCGAATTGGTCCTTTCGGAGTTTACGCAACATGCCTTACAAGGCTTTTTAGGCGGGAAGCGATAGTAGGTCCCGTATGACCAAATTGCATATTTCTTATTGCTTTTTTTATTTTAACTTTATGAAGGTTGTTTTATCATTGTAAAAATGAAAATTAGTAAAGCTTAAAAATTAAAACCATCGTATAACATTTCCGTATGTTTAGTCTGCCTAAAAACAAATGGGTTACTGCAACAAGCCTGCTAAGCATAGCAGTGGGTGTTGTAGTACTTGTAGGCTGGCTGTTCGACTTACCTGGCATTCAAAAATTATTTCCTCATTTTGTATCCATGATGTTTAACACCGCTTTGTGTTTTACGTTACTTGGCACGGCGCTGCTCATTACACAATTTCAAATAAAAAAATACAGCAGGACCGCCTATTTCGCCCTCGCATTATTAGTTACCCTTATTGCTTGCTTATCCCTCTCGCAGGATATTTTTCGCTATAGCGCCGGCATCGATCAACTGGTTGTTATCGACAGGGCGGACATACTGGATCACTACGCTTATCCCGGCCGCATGGCCGTTAATGTTTCCACCTGTTTTATTTTATTCGGACTGGCTTTAATTGGCTTCCGGTCCAAAAGGCGTGTCATCAACGTAGTTTCGCAATATCTCCTGCATTGTATAACGCTCATCTCTGGCATCATCATAGTAGCCTACCTGTATGGCATGTTATTGTTTTACAATACGAATTATGTGGGCGCAATGGCTATTCATACTGCTGTATTGTTTTTTTTATTGTCGTTAACCGCCAGTTTGTTGCAGCCATCTTTAGGTATTACCAATTTGTTTACAGGTCAACTGGTGGGCAATAAAACGGCCAGGCGATTATTTTTGATGATGATTGTGATAGTAATGATTTTCGGCGAGTTGCGGATATTATCATTGCGCTATCATTTATTCGACCCGCAAACAGGCGTTCTTATAGTAGCCGTCAGCTTTTTACTGGTGAGTTTGGCCCTTATATGGTATACTGCCAACTGGCTCAACCGGATTGACACCAAACGTTACGAGGCGGAGGAAGAAATAAAGGTGATGAACGAAGAACTTGAGCAACGGGTTGACGAACGTTCGGCCGAACTGCTTAGTTTACTTGAAAAATTCAAAGAGAGCGAAACACTGTTCAGGACCGCTTTTGAGTTCTCGGCAATCGGGATTGCGTTTGTCTCCTTAGATGGCAAATGGCTGAAAGTGAACCGAGGTTTTTGTGACATGGTTGAGTATTCGCCCGGGGAGCTTCTTTCGCGGCATGTAACCGAAATAACCCACCCTGATGACCTTAAGTTTAGCCTCGATATGATAAAAAAGGGACGCATAGAAAAACGCGACACCTATCATATGGAAAAACGCTACGTTAGTAAAAGCGGGGCGGTAATTTGGGCAAGCGTTAACATGGCGCCGATTTTTGACGATGATGGTAAGCCAATGTACATGGTAAGCCAGATTGAAGACATTACAGAAAGTAAAAATTTAAATGCCCGTTTCCGGTCAATTGTGGAAAGCGATTTTGTGGCCATAAAATTAAACGATGCTAACGGCAATATTATCTATCGCAGTCCATCTATGCAGGCCATCAACGGCTGGACCGATGATGAAATGAACCGGGAGTATTTTAAACTGACGCACCCGGACGACCTGGAGATGATAAAAAACCTCCATCAGGAAGTATTGGCAAACCCGGGCAAATCGGTGAACGTCACCTATCGCATCCTCCACAAAAACGGCTATTATATCTGGATCGAATCGTTGTTGTGCAACAAACTTGCCGACCCGGAGTTGGGCGCCATTATTACCGTTACCCGCGATGTTACCGAGCGCAAACTGGTAGAAGACCGGCTTAAAAAAAGCGAGGAAAAGTATCATTCGCTAATTGAACATGCATCCGATGCAATATACCTCCTTGATTTTGCGGGCAACTTAACCGATGTGAATGCAAGCATGTGTAAGATGACAGGTTATTCGAGAGACGAACTGCTGCAAATGAACATTGAGCAACTTGTTGACCCCGAGCAGTTAAAAACCGATCCGTTGCCGCGCGGGCCCCGCAACCCGGATGAAGCCATTATACGCGAAAGGCGGCTGATCAGGAAAAACCGGGAGGTGTTTGATATAGAAGTTAACGTAAAAGTGATTGGAGGAGAGCGCACATTGGTAATTGCCCGCGACATTACCGACAGAAAGCGCATGGAACGGGAGTTGCGCGATGCTGAATTGAAATTCAGGATACTCGCAGAAAAATCGATGGTGGGAGTTTACATCAGCCAGCGCGAAAGGCTGGTATACGCTAACCCCAGGTTTGCCGAAATTTTTGGTTATGAATTGTCCGAACTGCTTAATACCCCCAAAAGCATAGTTGATATTGTAATTGCCGATGATGACCGTAAAATTGTGAGAGATTATGTACAGGCGAGGTACAACGCAAAAATAGATAATGCACATTACCAGGTAAGGGGTAAAAATAAAGATGGATCGCTAAATCATATCGAGTTTTTTGGCAGCCGCGTAATTATTGACGGTGAACCGTCGATTATAGGCACCATGCTTGATATTACGGAACGCAAGCGGGCCGAAGAATTAATTATACATGAAAAAACACTTTCGGAAACCATTATTAACAGTTTGCCCGAAGTATTTTACGTGCGAAATCAAAAAGGTGAATTCCTGCGCTGGAATAAAAATTTCGAAACAGTTACCGGTTATTCTGCTGCCGAAATAAAACAACTTCAATCAATCAATATGATTGCGGAGGAAGACCGTGACACTGTAAGGAACGAAATAGCAAAATTAACCGAAAAAAAATATACAACCATCGAAGCCGGGGTAATCAATAAAAATGGCAACAAAATGCCTTTTTTACTTACCATTACTTCGATGATTTACGAAAACCAACCCTGCTTTTTGGGAATAGCGATTGACATATCGGCCCGCAAAAAAGCGGAAGAAGAGCTAAGATCATCAGAGCATAAATACAAACTGCTTTTTGAAAGCAACCCACTGCCTATGTGGATGATTGCAAAGGACGATTTATCAATAATCGCGGTAAACAACGCTACTTCCAACCTTTATGGTTACTCAAAAGAGGAGCTTTTAACCATGCACGCGACGGACTTCAGGCTGCCTGAGGATATGGACGAGCAAATGGAAGACTGGTACCGCGAAGTGAGCACCCTGGAAGATCAGCGCATTATCCGGCATCTGAAAAAGGACGGCACGCTGATGTTCATTCAAATAATTGCTTATGATATTATGTTTGAAGGCAGGTCAATCCGCCTGTCTTTTACAAATGATATAACTGAAAAGGTAAAGGCAGAGGAAACCCTCAAAAAATCGGAAGCTAACCTGAAAACCATCATGAACACTACCGATACCGCCTATGTTCTGCTGGATAAGAAACTTGATGTGATGACATCGAACCAAATGGCCGTTAAATATGCAAACAGCCAGTTCAGGAATACACCGGTAAAGGGGGATGTTTTGTCTGATTATTTTCCGCCGGAGCAATACAGTCAATTTTTAAATTATACCGGCGAAGTTTTGGCGGGCAAAAATATCAGCTACGAAATTAGTTACCCCTATCCTGATGGCTCGGCATTATGGTATAGTGTAAAATTATTCCCTATCACTAACGATAAAAACGAAATATTCGGGCTGATGCTGGCTTTATCAGATATTACTGAACGAAAAAATGCGGAAGAAAGCCTTAAATCTGCTTATCAGCAAATACAGGACCATATTAACAGTATAAAAGATATGGCCTGGAAACAATCGCACCTGATGCGCAGTCCGGTTGCCAATTTAAAAGGCCTTGCCACCCTGCTGCGCGAAGAGCCGTCGGATAGCGAACTTATCAAATTTATCCATATTGAGTTAAACCGACTGGATAAGGTCATTATCGAAATGGCCGACGATGCATCCAATCATGATTAAATAAATGTGGTTTTATACCGGCTTATTATTAAAATAATAGTGTTATACTACCAGTAACAGTCTTATTGGAGCACTATTTTTACATCCAAAACCAGCATTTTAAAAACAACCTTTGACTTTTATACCCGTATAAATCCATCGGCGCGGCTGCATACGGCACCAATTTAATTTGCAATTATTTGTGCTTACGGCTATTGGTAATTGTTAAAGATTAAATAGCTTTACGATGTGTTTTTGAGGAATTTTTTTTAACAATTACCGTTATTTCGATTATATGTTTTACTGGTTGTTCACCATAGTATTAATTATTTGCATCCTTATTGTATTTTATGTTTATAGCTATTATGATAAGCGCAAAACACTCGAAAAAAATTTAGAGCGAATAAAAAACAAATGGGGACGGCCTGTAAACTCGCGCCGCAATTTTAAAATGATTGCCGCCTATCTTAATGGCATTGATGACCCCGCCAGGATTTCAACTACTATTGCCGATGACCTCGATCTGAACAACATCTTCAATTTTATTGACCGTACCAACTCCAAACCGGGAAAGCAATACCTGTATAAAAAACTTTTTACGCCCGAAACTTCGTTCGAGGAGCTTTTAAAATTCGACAGAAAGGTTGAATCGCTGAATTTACCCCGACCCGACCTGGAACGTATTGAAGCTGACCTGGCGCAACTCAACGGCCCTGATGCCTATTACATTGCCGAATTATTTTTAAAAGAGCACGAATCATTACTCATGCCCATATTGGGCCTGTATATCAGGATATCGGGTATCGCTATAATCGCATTGCTGGCATCGTTGTTTATTGTTCCGAACCCAATATGCTTTGCATTATTAATATTGTTGATTGTGGGTAATATTGCGCTACATTACGGCACCCGTAATAAAATCTCATCCTATACCCGGTCGTTACCACAATTGATCATATTAAACAGTGTGGCCCGCACGCTGTTAAAAAAGTTAAAAACCACGCAGGACGAAGAAGCCAAACAGAGTTTAAGCAGGTTATCGGGGCTTAACCGATCATTAAAGCTGGTAAATTTCGAAAGTAAAATAGCCGGTAATACCGAAAACCTGGGTTACGCCATCTACAGGGTTATCAAATTGATTTTCCTGCTTGAACCTATGATGTTCATCACTTCGGTAAAAAGGGTAAATAAATACAGGGCTGATATTGAGGTTGTTTACAAATATGTAGCTGAAATTGACGCCATGATTGCAGTGCTTTCCGTACGGGCAGGATTAACACATTACAGCAAGCCTGTTTTTTATACCGAGAACCTGAAAATGGATCTTACCGATATGTACCATCCGCTGATATACGATTGCGTGCCAAACTCTATACATACACGTACCGACGAAGGTGTTTTAATCACAGGGTCAAATATGTCTGGTAAAACCACATTTATTCGGTCTATTGCCATCAATGCACTTTTAGCACAAACCATTTACACCACCTGTACTACGGAATATAAAGCGCCATTGCTAAAAATTCAAACCAGCATCCGTACCGTCGATGACCTGGGCGAGAATAAGAGTTATTTCCAGGCCGAGGCATTATCCATCCTGGATATTATTAACCAAAGTGGCGGCGACGAGCCCGTTAAGAGTTTGGTAATTATTGACGAAATTTTCAGAGGCACCAATACAATAGAGCGCATAGCAGCAGCCAAATCGGTACTCACGTATCTAACAGATAATAAGAATTTTGTATTTGTTTCGACCCATGATCTGGAGCTAGCCGAACTTTTGGATAATGATTACGCTGTATATTCTTTTGAAGAAACCGTTAACGATACGCGGCTGGTGTTCGACTACAAAATGAAAACAGGCGTGCTTAAAAACAAAAATGGCATCGCCATATTGGAAACTATCGGCTACCCCGAATCGGTTGTGGAAGATGCCTATATTGTTAGCGAGGAATTGAAGCGGAAGTATTCTATGTAATCTTACTAGGCTTAAGCGGATAATGAAGATTAAACCTCGTAAATCTGCGAAATACTGGCTATGTTCCGTAACACCCGTAATTCCTCCTGCATTAGTTCAACCCTGTCGAGCAGGTGCGTAATCGCTTCAATACCCGCAATATTTATCTCGAGTTCGTGGTGCATACGTATCATTTTCTCCAACCTTCGCAATTCACTTTCGGGGATAAATATCCCTTTATCAACTACCTTTAACTCAAGCAATCCGGCTTCATTTAACGAGTTGATAAAGGTGTATTCCACTTCATGATAAGTACATACCTCTGTTATTGCAATTAAATTTTCCATCTCTTTATTGGTCATTGGTCATTTGTCATTGTTCATTGGGTCATTAGTCATTGGCTTTCGGCGTATGGCGATACCTTCTACCTTTCGCCTTTACCCTTTTGCCTTTCAACCTCCTGCGGCAATTTCTTCAAATAGTTTCTTTTGTTTTTCGGTTAATTTTGCTATT
>Ga0206865_1138_pt2 | contig 19391 bp, 22 predicted proteins | sample Alteio_BWOrgCont_39_FD_152628 | JGI IMG/M metagenome (GOLD analysis project Ga0206865, IMG submission 152628) | Enriched cells from forest soil in Barre Woods Harvard Forest LTER site, Petersham, Massachusetts, United States -... | ecosystem: Environmental > Terrestrial > Soil > Temperate forest >...
GAAATGTTGCTGACAAGACCTGTATCTGAGAGAAACTGGCGTTGCCAACCCCCATCCACTGAAACGCGGCGGGTATTGGGTCCTTGCTGTGAAATGGATTGGTTCTTGTTGTCACGGTCTGTGGCAAGGAAACTGCCATCCAACGACCAGCGGCCGCCAAGGGTTTTGCCGGGGTCACCTAAGGCATTGAAGCCCATTTGTGGCAAAACTACCGGCTGGACCGGTTGGGATCCTGGCCGCAAATCTTCAAAATAATATGTATTGAACGAAGCGTAATCCCGGCCCTTAAAGCCCTCAACATAGGCACGGTTTGTCAACTGATCTGCAGATGAGATGCGGTAGCGTTGCAAATAGCTTTTGTCTGATGTGAAAGCGATGTCGGCGCCCGTCCGCCAGACATTATCAAGGTTATAAAGGAAGTTGCCGAACAAATGGCCACGCCATTGATCGCCTTCATCAACACCTGCGTCGCTGATCAGGTCAGCATGTGTGAATGTGCCATCAAGCTGAAGGTTACCGCGCTCAAAACGATGGCGGAATTCCGTCCCAATTTGTGCGCCATCCTTTGTGCTGAACGTTGGTGCCAGGATGGCATCGGTATTCGGGGCAATATCAAAGTAGTAGGGGATGCGCACGAAGGTGCCGAGATTGGGCGAAATGCCTGGTGTCGCGGCCAGGAATCCTTGCCTGCGATCAACAGTAGGGTCGGGTGCTGAAAAATAGGGCGTGTAAAGGACCGGGACGCCGGCAAAATCGATTGTCGCATTATGGTAGTAGATTTCATGTTCGACATTATCATGGGTGATGGTTTGGCCCCGTAAATTCCAAAGCGGTGGCTCATCTGGATTTTCTTTACAGACATTACAGGCAGTATAATTGCCTTTGGTTGCCACCATATAACGTCCATCGTAACGCTGCATAGTTTTGGCTGCGAAGCGCGAATTATCAGGAAACAAGATGCCAATATTTTCAGCGAAAGCTTGCTTCATATCGCCAGTGACTTCCTCACTATCAGCAAATTGAACCTCGCCGGTCGGCATCAGGACCGCCACATGCCCATCAGCATGCATGACGCCCGTGTTTTGGTCATAAGTCACGCGGTCAGCATGGAGGACATAATTATTGCGGGAAATCTCAACATGCCCCGTGGCTGTGACAATGCCTGTCTCCTGGTTAGTCGACATCTTTTGCGCTGTAATCAGCGTTTCGCTCTTGGGATCCGGCTCATTGTGGTTAACGGGTGCAGCAGAAACTGTGGATAAGCTGACAATCAGCAAGCCAAAGCTGGCTGCCGTCCTCAATAAATGTTTCCTTATAGAATCTTTATGGGGGCTGCGGATATTCATGATTGAGGATTGCCAGACAGTGTTGCGTCCTACAAGAAGCATATTCATTAATTCGGGATATTAGTTCAGGTGATTCGGAATGCTTAAAGAAGATAATACTGACGATAGCGGCGAAGTCACCCCAGAAGGCCATAATGACTCTGATCTGATCGGAAATGTTACCCCAGAAACACGTTCTGAGAAAGGTGTGCGTGTTAGTGTTAATACTTCGTTTGATCCGAGTGCTTGGTCTGGTGCGTACACAGCCCTTATGGCTTGGACGGTCACGGAAAACCCGGCTTGGCACGTCGCCCCTATTCTTAGCGCGGCCTTACGGATCGCTGCATTTTCGGGCGTTGCTGTTTATATTGGGCTCCGCTTTAACGGTGAATTGGAAAAGAAACCATATGTCGTCATTGAAGAGAAAACAGAGTTTGGTGATGGGGGCCTTCTTAGTAAACTAAAACATCCCGTAGCCTATGCACGGGCCAATCCACACAAAATTCCACTCCTTGCACAAATTGGTTTCCAGGCCGCAGCAACAGTCATTACAGGTATAGCTGTAGGTTGGCACCCTGAGCTCATAATCTCCCAAGATCATCAGCAGCATTTATTGCGTACAACTATTTTGACTGCAGAAGGTATGATCGCCAATGGACTGTTGTTTTTCCAGGATTCAAAAACGCCACCAACCAACTTACTTTTAAACCCCTACTTACACATGGGGGTTGGATTGGTTTTTGGGGGTGGTACGCAGGATGCGGATGCCTTATCAACTATAGCGAATGGAGCTTATATATCGGCGTTTGTACATTCGGTCTTTTATCCATTCTTCCAATCTATTCCAAAAATGGCACAGATTAAGAAATCTGCTACGGCTTTCCAAAAATCTGCAAACGCATTGACACAAAAAGCTATAAATGTTGTTACGCAAATAGATTTCCCGAATATCCTGATCGGCGCTGGCTGTGCCGCCGCTGCCTTACATAATTTGGACAAACACGATTTGACGGGCGCTGTGGCTGTGTCGACCTATATTGTCGCGTCTTTTGGTGTTTATGCGCTGCAAGTAAAAAGAGGCGTGTACGAGTTCCTTACCCAAGGCGCAAAACGCCCAGAGGCTAAAGTAACGAAGCCTTCAGCTAAGAGACGTCCGACAGTTAGTTAGAACCTTTGACCGTGGCAGGACGGCGGAGGAAGGCTGGCAGCGCATTGACATCATGCCCGTCATCACCGGCTGCGCGTGGTGGCTTCTCAACGTGCGGTGTAATAGGCCGTGCTTGCATGGCTGAGGCATGCCCTTGCTGGATCGGCTGTTGCATAGGCTGTGCTTGGGTTTGAACCTGCTGCTGTGGGGCGGGGGTTGAGTGATTGCGTGGGGAATGGTTACGGTTATGGCCACGGTCACCACCGCGATTATCGCGTCCACCACGGCTATTACGGCCATGGTCACGGCGTCCGCTGGAATGGTTCTGTTGACGCGCATTCGGGTCAGGTTCTGGTAAGTCCTTGATCACTTCGCGGTCGATGGTCTTTTTGATCAAGGCTTCAACAGCTGCAACATTCTTATCATCTTCTGGTGTTAGCAATGTGTAGGCAGTACCGCTACGTCCTGCGCGGCCCGTCCGGCCAATGCGGTGGACATAATCATCGGCATGCATCGGTACGTCGAAGTTGAACACATGGCTCATGGCTTCGACGTCCAGGCCACGGGCGGCGACATCACTGCAAACCAAAATTGTAATTTCGTTGCGTTTGAATTTATCCAACGTCTCTGTGCGTTCGGACTGATCCATATCCCCATGCAAGGCGCCCACATTGAAGCCGTGCTTTAAGAGTGATTTATGCAGCAACGCAACATCACGCTTTCGGTTGCAGAAGATGAACGCATTCTGGACATTCTCGCGCTTCAACAAGATGCGGAGGGCCTCACGTTTCTGCCAATCATTGTTTGATGGCAGGGTGATAAAGACTTGGCGGATATTCTCAGATGTCGTGGCAGGAGGTGAGACCGTCACTGTTTTCGGGTTCTTGAGAAAACGGTCGGCCAGTTTACGGATTTCCGGTGGCATGGTGGCTGAGAAGAAAAGGGTCTGGCGTATTGGTGGCAATAAGCCGCCAATCTTTTCAACATCCGGAATGAAACCCATATCCAACATACGGTCAGCTTCATCGATAACAAAAATCTTGATATCGTTGAGCATGATTTTGCCGCGCTCATAGAGATCAATCATGCGGCCAGGTGTCGCAATCAACACATCAACACCACGATCCAGGTTACGGATCTGCTCGTCCATGGTTGTTCCACCAATCAGCAAGGCCATCGAAAGTTTGTGGTACTTGCCGTAAATTTCGAAATTCTCTGCAACCTGCGCTGCCAGTTCGCGTGTCGGCTCCAAAATCAATGAGCGCGGCATACGGGCGCGGGCACGGCCTTTGCCCAGCATTTCCAGCATTGGAAGGACGAAGCCTGCCGTCTTGCCTGTGCCCGTTTGGGCGCAGCCAAGTAAATCGCGCATCTGTAGCACGTACGGGATAGCCTGTTCCTGTATAGGGGTAGGGGTTGTATATCCAACATCCTGAATGGCTCGAAGGATGTCATCGCTCAGCCCTAAATCGGCAAATGTGGTCACTTGTGTTAATTACTCTTTTCGCTATTTTCTCGGCACCTACATAGCAGGTTGCCTGCTATGAAAGCAAATCAGGGTTTAGAGATGCCACAATTGCTGCCCCTTATTCTGCTTCCAGGCCTTTTGTGTGATGAGGCGCTGTGGCAAAACCAGTCCAAGTCCTTGGAAACAATGGCGGCTTGTCAAACCGCTGATACCACGAAATTTGACCGCATTGATGCTATTGCCCGTGATGTGCTTGCCCGAGCACCACCCCAATTTGCCCTTGCAGGGCTTTCCATGGGTGGTTATGTAGCGTTCGAGATCATGCGCCAGGCGCCAGAACGTGTCCTCAAATTATGCCTGCTTGATACCTCGGCACGCCCTGATACACCCGATCAGGCCAATCGCCGCCGCCTCTTATTGGCCATGTCGAAGGCAGGGCAATTCAAGGGCGTCACGCCGCGCCTCTTGCCAATGTTGATCAGTAAGTCGCGGCTCGAAGATCAAGATCTCACATCTATTATCACGGCAATGGCCGAACGTGTTGGGCGTGACGCTTTTCATAACCAGCAAACCGCTATCCTCAACCGTATTGATAGCCGCCCCTTCCTGAAAGATATCCGTTGCCCTGTGCAATTGATCGTGGGATCAGAAGACGAATTAACGCCGCCGGATATCATGCGGGAAGTGAAGGATGGCATCCCTCAGGCGCGCTACACTATTATCCAAGGCAGTGGCCATCTCACAGCACTCGAGAAGCCGGAAGAGGTCAATCAACTCATGCGCGAATGGATAAAAGCCTGATTACGGGTTCCGTGTCGGGAACGGTGCAAATGGGAACGGCTTTTCATCAGACGCAAAAGTCAAATAGCGCGTGACTTGGCTTTGATAGGTGGCAACATTGCCGCCGAACTCAGCTAAACCTTCGAATGAGGATCCGCTGAAAAGCTTCGCCAAAAACTGGAAAATCGAAGTTGCGAAAGTCAGAAGGATCGACAAATAGAAAGCAACGCCGAAAACAACCAAGTAAGCAAAACGCAGCCACGTGTCTTTGTCTTTGACATGCTTCTTCAAGTCTTCTTCATTTAATCCGCTCATCGTGAATCCTCTCAGAAGGTTGGCCGTGCCCGATATTAGCTATTTTAAGGACTCGGAGCAACAGACTAGCTTAGGGGAGGCTCTTAGTGAGGTTCTTCATGCCTTTTGAACATTATTCCCAACCGATCCTAGCCAAACGCAAATGGTATCGCCGTGTGCTGGGCTCAATCTGGATCGCCCTAACCGTGGTGCTCGCCTCTCTCATGATAGGCATTCTTGGCTATCACGTGCTAGGTGGCCTGGGCTGGATTGACTCGCTCCTCGAAGCCTCAATGATCCTGGGTGGTATGGGGCCGGTGGCAACCATGTCGAATGACGCGGTTAAAATCTTTGCCTCACTCTATGCCTTATTCAGTGGCCTTATGCTTCTTAGTATTATGGGTATTTTGATGGCGCCCTGGTTGCACCGCATGATGCATCATTTTTTCAATGATCATCACAAACACAGCGGCTCCAATCGCAAATAATTATTTCGTGTCAGGAGGTAGGGCGCGCTGAAATTCGCAAAGTGTTTCGTCGCAGGCCACCAGTAATGCACTAGCTGTTGGGGTGCTGCTATCACCTTTGCCTTTCGGCATATTGCATTCAACCCGGTAAATTGTTTTGCCGTCTGTTCCCAATGTTTGCTGGTAAACCTCAATTTTCTTGGGCGGGCAATTATTCATCCGTGCCACTTCACGCGCCTGCCATTGGTCGGCAGCCTGGGCCGACCCTAGGGTCATCATAAGTACAAAAAAGGCCGCTACGAATCTCATAGCAGCTATTCTAGGGATTAAACTGTTAATGGGTGGTTACTGGGAATCCTACCGGATTACCCAGCAATAACCGTAGCGGCTTCCCTGACAATACGGCTTGTCGCCGTTTCTGGAAGGTATTTATAGATCTGGGCAAAATCAAACCGCACCAGGTGCCCTGGTTTATCCGGTGTGGTTCCCACCTTTAGATCACCCATGGCTTCCCCGGTGAGCCTAAATCTCATAAGGGCATCAGACTCAATGGAAATGCTGACCACAAACTTCTCCACGCGTACGGGATTAGGTGAGCTGGGGCACATCAAATTTGCGGCTATTGTCAGTAGGCTCGCTGAGATGGATGTCTTACCTTCCTTGGAAAACTCCCTACCAGCTTCAGAAAAGGCCACGGCAAGTTGCACATCAGTCGCCATTGTTGTGGCAACAAGCGCTTTGAGTTTGTCGTTCAAGCCATGGTTTAGGACAAGCTGCCCAAGGACATCATCCATGACATTGGGCGCTATACGTGCTTCGACTTCTGTTGTCACAATGGTTCCTTAAAATATCTTCTATGTGAAGGCTATCGAAACGTCAGGAATGTGACAACCGCAAATAAAAAGCGCGGAAAGCTGATGCTCCTCTACGCTTTAGTTGGTTAACGCAGTTTCAAATATTATGCGGGAATTGCTACGGCTGCCTCTTGAACAAACGGCGTTGTTTTTGCTGCGGGCAATTTGGCGATAATATCAAGATAGCTAGCAAGGATAGGTTTGTTAGCCTTCGGTGTTCTTACGGTTGAGTGTGTGTGACCATCAGGGTCTTTATAGCCTACCGTAAGCCCATATTTTTGTTGGGTCTCGGATTCTTCAACTGATAGGTTGTGGCCAGGATGGCGGTTAAGGTTGCCTGCGGCGCTGGCTTGGCTGCGTACGCGTTCTGGGTCAGGTTCACTACGGAACATGCAAAGCATTTTTGAGGCTTCTTCAAAATAGGATAAAACTTTCCTGTCATCGAGCTCATTTTCACTGCCATTAACGGGGCCTTGGAGCTCGAAACGGACGGCTCTAACTAAAGTCTTTTGTGTCCATCCAAGCCTATCGGCGTTTTCAGAAAAGCGAGCGACATGTTCGATACTCGTCTTATGGCGTTTCCTGCCTGTAACTCCCATGAGTTGATTGATTCCAGTTTTAATTATGTCATCTGCACAATCTAAGAATGCCTCACTCCATTCTGCAAGCGATGGCATTGTGGCGCGTTGGCCGCGCGGTAAAATACCTTCGTCCTCAAGTTTAGAAAAAATTTCATCTTCAAAGGAAGTGGAGGTCATGAAATCCTCAGCGAATCGAGCTCTTATCCGATGCTAAGCGCCAGTAATCCTGGGGGCAACCGCAAAGAAAAAGCGCGGGAAATAAAATTTCCCGCGCTTGAGTTAGTTAACATCCTCTTCGTTTAGGATGAGTAATACATATCATATTCGATTGGATGTGGGGCTGTCCGGAAACGATCCCATTCCTCGCGCTTCAGATCGAGGTAGCTGTCGATGAAGTCTTCAGTGAAGACATCACCGCGTAATAGGAAGTCACGGTCCTTATCAAGCGCATCAATAGCTTCCTTCAATGAACTGCAGACAGTTGGGATCTTGGCCAATTCCTTCGGTGGAAGATGGTACAAATCCTTATCTGAGGCTTCACCTGGGTGGATCTTGTTCTTCACACCATCAAGGCCAGCCATCAACATTGCTGCATAAGCGATGTAGGGGTTAGCGCAAGCATCAGGGAAGCGCACTTCAACGCGTTTACCATTCGGGCTGCTGACATAGGGGATGCGGCATGAGGCTGAGCGGTTGCGGGCGGAATAAGCCAACAATACAGGAGCCTCATAACCTGGCACCAAACGCTTATAACTATTGGTGGTTGGGTTTGTGATCGCATTCAATGCCTTCGCATGCTTGATGATGCCGCCGATGTAATAAAGGGCAAAATCAGAGAGACCGGCATATTTCTTGCCAGCGAATAAAGGGGTTTTACCCTTCCAGACCGATTGATGCACATGCATACCCGAGCCGTTATCACCAAAGACGGGTTTCGGCATAAAGGTGGCTGTCTTGCCGAATGTAGCGGCAACGTTGTGCACGACATATTTATAGATCTGCATATTGTCGCCACACTTAACGAGTGTATCGAACTTGATGCCAAGTTCGTGCTGTGAGGCTGCAACTTCGTGGTGATGTTTTTCAACTTGGACGCCCATCTGCTTGATGACCGAAACCATCTCAGTACGCAGGTCTTGACCGCTATCAACGGGATTAACGGGGAAGTAACCGCCCTTGGTACGTGGACGGTGGGCAAGGTTACCTTCCGGGTATTGTCCGCCGCTGTTGTAAGGGCCTTCCTCTGAATCGACACGGAAGAATGTGTTGTTGGGATCTGTCGCAAAACGGACGTCATCAAATACGAAGAATTCAGCTTCGGGGCCAAAGAATGCCGCGGTGCCGATGCCGGATTTGACGATGTATTGTTCAGCTTTCTTAGCAATCGAACGTGGGCAACGGCCGTAAGGCTTGCCGGTTGATGGTTCCCAAATGTCACAATAAACGGCGACAGTTGGTTCAGCATAGAAAGGATCCATAACAGCTGTTGCTGCATCGAGCATCAGGATCATGTCGGATTCATTGATGGCTTTCCAGCCGGCGATGGATGAGCCGTCGAACATCAAGCCTTCTTTGAAGACATCTTCATTGATGGTGTCGACATGCTGCGTGACGTGCTGCAATTTGCCGCGCGGGTCCGTGAAGCGCAGATCAACATATTTCGCGTCGTGTTTTTTAATCAGATCAAATACTGCGTTGGACTTAGCCATGTGAGTTATTCCTTGAGAGCTGCTGGAGGTTGGGACAGATCGGAGCTTGGAATTGTTTGCACTGCAACAAATTTATGCCATGCTTCGTTACGCTTGACAATTGGCGGTTTTTTTAACCATCAATAGGCTTCTCGCATGTGGCTTACCATTGTGTTTAATGTCCCCGACTCAGTTTAAATCTCCGTTGCGCGCGCAATACGAAGCCCTGATTGCAGCTGATGAGCTGCATCCAGATTCGGCGCAAAATGACGCCCTCATTGTGCTTGAAACCTTTGCGGATCAACTCAAAGATTACCGGCCATCTCTTGCGCAGAATTTTTGGAACCGTTTAATAAAATCCGGAACACCCTTCGATAAGCGCGGGCTCTATCTTTACGGCGATGTGGGGCGCGGCAAGAGCATGTTGATGGATCTCTTCTTTGCCCATGTGAAGGTGGCGAAGAAACGTCGGGTGCATTTTCATCAATTCATGCTTGAAATTCATGCGCGCCTCCACCAATTGCAAAACGACGCGGTGACGGATGTCTTGCCAAGCCTTGCCAAACAATTGGCGTCCGAAACATGGCTGCTTTGCTTTGATGAATTCCATGTCAGCAATATTGCTGATGCTATGATTTTGGGACGTTTGTTCGAAGCTCTGTTTGCAGCAGGGGTCATTATCATTTCTACATCCAATTGGCCGCCGGATGATCTTTATAAGAATGGGCTGCAGCGCGAACGTTTCTTACCTTTCATTGATTTGATCAAACAAAAGATGATCGTCTATAAATTGGCAGGTGTAGTCGACCATCGCTATGAGCAATTACGCGGCATGCAAACGTATTTCTCGCCCTTGGGAGACGTGGCAACGCGTAAATTACAAGGTATTTTCCTGCAACTTACAGATGAAGCGAGGCCTGAGACAATCGAACTGCCGGTGCAGGGACGTACATTGAAAATAGTGCATGCTGCCAAGGGCGTTGGCTTTTTTAATTACGAAGAACTCTGCGTGCAGCCGATGGGCGCCGCTGATTTCCTTGCCATCGCTGAATGTCTTCATACTGTGCTGCTGGATGGCGTGCCAAAGATGCAGGCCGACCATCGCAATGAGATCGTGCGCTTTGTGAATTTAATTGATGCGCTTTACGAGGCTAAGGTAAATTTCTTCATGGCGTCTGCTGTGCCGATCGAGAAACTATCGCCGAGTGGTGAACACGCTTTCGCTTTCCAGCGCACGGTTAGCCGGCTCATGGAAATGCAAGGCGAAGACTACCGCCAGGCGCAGCATTTGGGATGATTGTGTTATTGGGTTAGCCTTCCGGGCGCCATCTTGAATATGGCTGCTAAGCTCTGGTCGGCTTCACGCTGCTCTGATGCGAAAGCGGCTTTCATTCTTCCGCCTAATTGCTCGATTATGACGTGGTCAGAGACCCCATCATCGTTGAACATACGTTTGAGGGTTCTGGCAAAGTCGGCGTTTATAAACTTTGCTTTTAAGTTGTCAGGCAGGGAAGGGGTCGAAAGGATCACATCCTCAAGGATCTTGATCGCTGCTTCCCCATCTTCCTCAGGTGAATGTTCTATCAAGCTTACCCAACCAACCGTGCAATCACCATGCAGTACAGCATTGGGATCGAGAGGACGAAGTTAGTACGTGAGGCGAGCATCGCAACACGTGCAGCTTTCGCTTTGGCATCAGCATCAACTGTAACAATGCCGAGTGCTTTCTTTTGGTTTGGCCAAATGATTGCCCAGACGTTGAATGCCATGATCAATCCGAGCCACATGCCGGTACCAATCGTACGTGTCATGCCCGGCTGCAGCGTCATCGCCTCATGCGCATAACCATTTAGCGTCGCTACGATCAAACCAGTCACAACAGTGGAAAGGGCCGACCAGCGGAACCAGAACAAGGCTTCGGGTGCTATATATTTGCTGACGGCTGGTTTTAATTCGGCGGGGACCTTCGGCATTGTGGGGATTTGGACGAGATTGAAATAATAAAGCAGGCCGATCCAAGTAATGCCTGAGAGAACATGTAAAAAGGTGAAAAAGGGTCCCCAATAAGCAGCGGTTGAGACAACATCGCCGTGATAAGCAAATAAAACAACCAGAGCGAGGATACCGCCCAGTGTCAAAGAGCTATACATTTTTTCGAGGATTTTGGCCATCGGGAGGCTCCTAATTATGAGGGAATCGAAGGGGTTAGGCCTATTGGTGATAATACGGAGGAGGGGCACTGGCAAGGGATATAATGGCGGATATTTTCATGTTAAGTATTTCTAATATATGGGGTATTTCACGTAAAACAGTTTGGTCTATCCATTTGACTTTCAGTGTTTAACCGCTATAAACGCCGCATTCCTGAGAATGTGGTTGTCTTCATTGAGGGCATACCCGTCACCCTTTAGGGGCTGAACTATCGGGACAACTAAGTAAAAAAGGAAGTTCATTCCATGACGAAACGTGCAGAGTCGAAGTACAAAATTGACCGCCGCTTAGGCGTCAATGTCTGGGGCCGCCCTAAGAGCCCTCTCAACAAACGTGAATACCGCCCAGGCCAGCATGGCCAACGTCGCACCAAGCCGTCGGATTATGGCGTGCAATTAATGGCGAAGCAAAAGCTGCGTGGCTATTACGGCAATGTCGGCGAACGCCAATTCCGCCGTTATTACCAAGAAGCTATGCGCCGCAAGGGTAACACTGGGGAAATCCTGATTCAGTTGCTGGAACGACGCTTGGATGCAGTTGTTTACCGTATGAAATTTGCTGCGACTGTTTTCGCATCACGCCAGATCGTCAATCACGGTCACGTGCTCGTCAACGGCAAGCGTGTCAACATTGCATCCTATCAAGTAAGCGATGGTGATGTGATCGAGCTACGCGAAAAAGCCAAGAAGTTCGCGGTTGTCATGATTGCATCAGAACTCGCTGAACGCGATGTCCCTGATTACATGACGGTTGATCATAAGGAAATGAAAGGCACATTCGTGCGCACACCTGAAATGGGTGATGTGCCGTATCCTGTGCAAATGGAACCAAACCTCGTCATCGAATTCTATTCGCGTTAATTGACGGGCAGTCTGATGAAACTAAAGCGGGGAATTGCTTCCCCGCTTTTTTTATGGGACGTTTAAGGCCGATATATTTAACGGATTTAGAATGCCTCAAGTTATTTCTATAAGCGGCAAAGCCTTTGAGCCCATTAAGCGCATCATTGCCTTTGCTGATACCGCGCAGCCTCATTTAGTCGTGTGTGATTATGATGGTCTGTGGGTTTCGGACGATAGTCGCGTTTTGACCTTGTGTGGCACACCCGGCCTTAATCCGCTTGCTCTCATTTATAGTGGATTGGTGCCACCGGCAGAATTGTTCCCGATGGTCGGAGAGTTTATCGCCCAACAGAAGCGTGCTGTAGGGGCTGAGCCAAAGAGTTTGCTGTCCCCACGTCGTTTGGACAAACAGCAGAGACGTAGGCTGCAAAATCAATTCGCGGGCTATTTGCAGCAAGGGAATACGGTCATGCAGTCGCTGGCCTCTTCACAATGGGAGGCGCCTATACTTCCGCACTCAATTTCTGTGCAATCGAAGCCTCAGGATAGGGACGGTGAGCCACACATCGATTTACTAGAAAAAAATAGCAGGCATTGGACATTCTTTTGGACCCTTGCCGGGGATAAGGGAACTTTTATCCATAGCAGGACATGGCAAGCTGTTTTGGAAATGCGTCCGGGTGAAATGGGTTTATGGAGAAATGGCGAAGAAGGTGCTTGGCATTTTTCCCCAAAGGCCCCCCACTCACGCATGACCTGCCGGAGCTATATGCTACCGAGCCCTCTTTCCCCGGCTGCGCATCTAGTATTTTAAGCCCAGCCTAAATTCTTGCGTGGGTCGTAGGAATTTTTCTTTGCCCATTTTTCCATGGCATTCATCAAATCTTCTGGCATCGGTTCTGGCAAAACGATTTTCAATTTCACGAACATATCGCCATGCGTTGAGCCTGATGGGATGCCTTTGCCTTTGAGACGGAGTGAGCTGCCGGAGTTGGCCCCTTTCGGTACCTTAACTGTCACATGGCCATCAAGTATTGGAACTTTGATGCTTGCCCCGAGTACGGCTTCCGGCAAACTAATGGGCACTTCGAGATAAATATCATTTTCCTTGCGTGTGAAGAAAGGGTGGGGCTCAACATGGATTTCGATGATGGCATCGCCGGCGCCCGCAGCCCCACCTTGGCCTTGTCCACGCAAGCGCAATTTGTGGCCTTCGCTGGTACCAGGTGGAATGGTGACGTCAATGGTCTTGCCGCTTTCGAGTGTGACGCGGCGTTTGGCACCCAGTGCTGCTTCAACAAAAAGGATGCTGAGTGCATAAGTAACATCGGCACCTTTCGTGCTTGCACGTTGGCGTTTATTGCGGCCGCCGCCCATGAATTCAGCAAAAATATCTTCAGCACTACCGAAACCAGCAAACGGATCAGCATCAGCACGCGCGCCAGCACCGCGCGCACGCGTACGCCAATTGGATGAACCACCAAATGGATCACCACCAGGACTGCCGCCCCAGCCACGTTCATTGCCTTGGTTGTCAACTTCACCACGGTCATAGCGTTTGCGTTTTTCAGGATCAGACAGCAGGTCATAGGCTGCGGTCACTTCCTTGAATTTTTGCTCAATATCTTTGCGCCCGGGATTAACATCCGGGTGCAGTTTTTTCGCAAGCTTGCGATAAGCGCTTTTGATCTCGTCAGCGGTTGACGATTGGGTAACACCAAGGGTTTTGTATGGATCACTCATAAAAAATCTCCAGCATCATACCCGCACTAAAAACACGGATGCGATGCCGGAGACTAACCTATTACTGCACAATCTTCCAGCTGCCGTCGGGTTGCTGGCAAGCCTTGCCATAACCTTGTTGGGCTTTGCCACCTACGACAATGCTTTGCTGAAATTCGCGGCAATAGGCGCCGCCTTGATCATAGCCATCGCGGATGGGTGTAATGGTGCCCGTGTTGCCGTTATTAGGGTTATTCCAGGTGATCTGCTGACCGACAGGTGCTGTGTAGGCACGCTGTTCAGCGCGGGTTGCTGCCTGCTTGTCGCCCTCATCAACCATTGCCCCTGCGCGATTGCCGAGGAAACCGCCGAGCAAAACGCCCGTGAGGGTTGCCGCTGCGTTGCCGCTGCCTTTACCAAATTGGCTGCCTAGTAAACCGCCGGCTGCTGCGCCGCCTGCGGTACCTAACGTTTCGCCACCACCCCAATTATCGGTTTGGCAGGCCGCGAGTAGGAGGGATACGCCCAAAACAGCGATCACAGATTTACGAATCATTTCTAACCTCTATGTTTATGTTTGACGTTGGAGTTAACACCGAATACAGCGTTTCAGCACTTAAAACTCTATTGCTGCAAAAGGGTAGCCTAAAGGGTAATCTTGGCGCAACTGTGACGAAGCTGTGTCAGAAGCCCGTATGCTTGGATAGGAATATGGTTCAAAACATCGATTTTACGCCTCCTGCCGATCCTTGGGTCTTGTTCCGGGAATGGTATGCGCTGGCGGGAAAGAATGAGCCTATAGACCCCAACGCCATGTCATTGGCAACAGTGGGGGGCGACGGCATGCCATCCTTGCGCGTTGTGCTGATGAAAGATTTTGACGAAAAAGGTTTGGTCTTTTTTACCAACCGTGAAAGCCGCAAGGGTGAACAGCTCGCCAAGCACCCGAAGGCGGGGATTTGTTTGCACTGGAAGAGTTTACACCGGCAAATCCGTGCCGAAGGCTTAATTACGCAAACGAGTGATGCAGAGTCGGATGCCTATCATGCGACGCGCCCGCGGGGCAGCCAAATTGGCGCTTGGGCCTCCCACCAGTCGCAGCCGTTGGATGACCGCACCACATTGGAACGCCGCGCCGCAGAATTGGAAAAACAATATGAAGGCAAGCCCGTGCCACGCCCGCCTTATTGGGGTGGCTACCGCCTCACACCCTTGATGCTGGAGTTTTGGCAGGAGCGGGGTTTTCGCCTGCATGATCGTGTTGTATATAGGCGCCAGGATGCGAATGGCCCTTGGGCCATTGAAAGGCTTAACCCATGACAGTCGAAGACAAGCTCGCCACTGTTGGCGACGAAAAACTGCGCCGCTTAGGGACCTATGCCAGCGTCGGTGTTGCCACGCTTTTAATTGTCGCAAAATTGATCGCCTATTTAATGACGGATTCTGTTGCGATGATGTCTTCGCTCTTGGATTCAACTGTCGATTTGATCGCATCCTTGGTAACAGTTTATGGCGTTGCCCAGGCTCTCCAGCCGCCAGACCGTGAGCATCGTTTTGGTCATGGTAAGGCCGAGCCTTTATCAGCCTTGGCACAGGCGGCCTTTATTGTTGGCTCACTCGTGCTGCTGATCTATGAGGCGCTTAACCGTTTGTATCACCCCCATAGCTTAAATAATCAAAGCTTGGCTTACGGCGTCATGGCCTTTTCCATTGTGATGACGATATTTCTTATTGCCTTCCAACGCTATGTCATTCGCCGCACATCCTCCATCGCGATTGGTGCCGATAGCCTGCATTATCTTGGTGACCTTGCGGTCAATATCGCGGTCGTCGCCAGCTTCGTTTTGTATGAGGTCACGGGCCTTTATTGGCTCGATCCTGTTTTTGCAATCGCCATCGCAGTAGGGCTTGGTTACAGCGCTTTCCATATCGCCCAGCACGCATTAAAAGTCCTGATGGATCAGGAACTGCCTGATGAGCAGCGCAATAAAATTAAATCAATCGTCAAGGCAATGCCAAAGGTGCAAGGCTTACATGATTTGCGCACCCGCACAGATGGCGACCGCATCTTTATTGAATTTCATTTAGAACTGGACGGCGAGATGACCCTGCGCGCCGCCCATATGATTGACGATGCTATTATGCATGCCATCAAGAAGGAATTTCCTAACTCCGACGTCCTTATCCACCAAGACCCTGAAGGCTTGGATGAAGTGCGGCTGGATGAAAAGATTGCCAGGGTTGAGGGAGCGTAGCCGTCCCTCATTAACTACATTAAACCCCGGAATTGCTGCCTAATAGGGAAGGCAGATGAAACTATTCTGTATGCAGGTTGCGTGTTAAAATAAGGCCATATTTTATTGGGTTATTTTTAGGAAATTATAATGGTTGCTTCCCCATCATTAAAAAAGTCCGAACTTAAAAGCGTGTTGCTTGGATTTGGCGCCATCGCAGCGGTGGGTTTATTTGAGCTCAATAAGGAAATATTTTTAGCCCAGTACCGTGCAACATGTGCTGAAGCAAGTTCTGGTGCGCCAGCTTCTTATCCGCCCATGATCAGCTGGGAAGAGGGCAAGTATATCTCGGCTCCAATCATTGGCCTTTTAACTTACCCGGGAAATGCTGCTGCTATTGCCTGGGCAAACGCCCAAAGGCCTGCGCCTCATTCGCGTTGTGCTGTACCCGCGGATAAACCCCTTGATGGCGGTTAAGCTACTTTGCCGCCTGACTTTGGAAGAAGACCCAGAGGCTTGAGGTGGCATCAAGTGCTTCACTCGGTGCGTCTGATCCCATCAAACGTTGGACGAAATTTTTGGCTTTAGCCCCAGGCCATTGGTGCCCTGCACCCTCAATCGTGATCAAGATAACTTGATGGCCTTCTGCGCAGGATGATGTTGAAACTTGTACGCCGCCGTTTTGTTGGGACTCTGGTGGTTGGCAATTATTGGCTGTCCTGAACCAATCGATGCTTTGCTTAACAGGAAGCCATTCAACTTTAGAAACACCCTTGCTACCTTGGCCTCCGGCTAGGGGTATATTTTTGTCGTCGGCACCATGGATTTCCATGACTGAAACAGGGTGCGGTTTGGCGCAAGTATAAGAGAAACTACCGGAGATAGGGCCAATAGCAGCAATAGGGTAGGTGCCTTCGCAGGCATAGCGGTAGCTCATCGCAGCGCCATTTGACATGCCGGTGAGATAGACCCGTTTCGGGTTGATGTTTTCGTCGTGCGAAATGGTTTTAATAAGGTCAGTGATGAAGGCAACGTCATCAACCTTGTCGCGTGCCGCATGACCGCAGCATGTGCTGCCTGCATTCCAGGACCTGCCGATACCGTCAGGATAGGCTACAACAAAACCTTCTTGATCCGCTTTCTCATCCCAATTGTAAGAACGCTCGGCCTGAGCCCCATTACCAAAGCCCCCATGCATCATAATGACGAGTGGAACCTCGGTTGTGCGGGCAAGCGTAGCGGGACGGTAGACGAGATAAGTGCGGTCAACGCCGCCCGATGTTAGCGTGCGTGATTGACCTTCGGCTGCATAGGCCAGGGGTGCGGTTATGAGGAGGGCAAGAAGAAGGAGTGCGGCGTAGATGCGTTGCATGCAGAACTCCTGGTTTTATTTTCGTGCGATGGCTTTGATCTCAAAACTGAAAATATCTTCTGATGTTGGCTGTGTGCCGCTGCTGGTGACTTTATTCCAAAACTTATAGTTGAGGCGGTAGAGCGCCAGCAGGGTTTTACGAATGGATTTCTTGAGGAGGCCAAAGCCCTCTGTGCAATCCATATCGATGAAATCGATCTTGGAAAAGCCGGCGCAGATCAGGACATGGTAGAGGGAACCGCTCGTGAATAAATATTCATGCGTGAAATCCTCGTACCGCCAATAAGCACCTGTTGGTGATTGGGCGTTGGGGACCGCAACAAAAAGTTTGCCATCAGGCGCCAGCAAATCACGAATTCCCTTGAGTGCTGAGATCATCTGGTCTTTTTTCAAATGCTCGAGCACATGGTTCATGATCACAAGGGCAACTTTGCCCTTAATCTCTGTTGGTAGTTCTTTGGATGCATTGAGGCCTGCCGTGCGGCAGAACTGAATAGCCTCATCTTCAATATCGATGCCATGCACATTGGTATAGCCTTCGGCCTTGAGCGTTTTAAGCATCCGGCCCATGCCACAGCCAAAATCGACGATCACGGCATTTTTATCTGTGGGCAGGCGGCTCTTAAGGTAAAAAGGCAGGGCATAATTATGATAGGTTTCCGCACTCACGCGGCGGCGTGCGAAGTACTGGCTATCTGTCGTGTTTTGGTCTTCTGGCATCAGAGAGCCTTATTGATGAGGGGCTACAAAACGGGTGCGCCGATAGGGATCGAACCTACGACCTCATCTCTGCCAATGCAACCATATGTAATGGGCAGATGCCCATAATATTATTGGGGTTTATAGAATAGGCTAAACATAGGATGCCAGCCTGGCATCCTATGGGTCGCTTACTTTAAAGAAGTGTCTTGATTACTTTTTCTGGCCGCTAATCAGTCGCGCCAAAATAACGCTACCCAAGAACATACTGACGGTTGCAAGTATTGCGCTCAGAGCAAATGTTTGTTCTGGATTTAGGTGCAAAAGGACAGCGCGGCCCCCATGCACAGCTTCTAAGCCCATGAGCGTTGCAGAAGCATAACTTAAACCCACAGCCAGGACTTTACGATCCACGGTGTTCTTGCAAAAAAATGTTGTCATAAGGCTCTCCCCACATTGTTACAAAGGTTCTTCATAGCCAGAAGCTATCCTTACGGCACGCAACGTCATCTGATGGGGGACACTTATAGCGAATGTTGCTTAGGATATGATTAATTGGGGTCTTTGTGAGGAAAAGACCTTAAAAAAGTTTACCTGAATGAATAAAATCAAAGGGTTGCCCTCGGTAACTTCAATCCGGAGAACTGTTATTTAAGAGCCTTAAAAAGCGGCGGCTGTGCTTGGGCAAGGGGTTGCTCGCCGCTAAGCTGCGCGGCCAGAAAGAGGCCAGCTATCACAAGAATGAAGGCGCCCCCGGCGAGCCGCAAACCGGCATGTGTCAAAAGCAGGCTGCGATCCGATTTTTTGACAAAAGAAAGTGCAAGGTCTTTAGATTTCACGGTCAAAAGAGCGAGCCCACCCGTTGTAAAAGCTGTACCGATGGCCATGGCCAGTGTTGCCCAGATACCAGGCCATGCCAGATCAAACAGGCAGGCAAAGAATAAAAGTAAAAGCGCCCCCGTACAGGGACGAATGCCAATAGATATAATCATGGCCGTAAGAGAGGCTAAGCTTTTATGTCCGATCAGTTGATCGGCGGACGGGACATGGTTGTGGCCACAGCACCCGTCTGAATGGTTATGCTCGGCATGATGATGTTCTTGATGGCCAAAAGCCTTACAAAGACTGACGGTGCCTTGTGCTAGAAGCCAAAGTCCAAGGCCGCCAATCAGGACATAGCTGCAGGTCTCAAGAATACCAGATGCATGCTCGGCCTCTGTCCGCGTCGCTTGCAGGACATAGTAATACCCTAAAACCAGTACTGTGGCCGTGACCGCCTGTAAGAGAGACGAGAAAGCTACTATAACCAAACCGCGCTTGAGGCTGTTTTCATTGGCTAATAGGTAGGTAGAAACGACGACTTTGCCATGTCCTGGGCCCACCGCATGAATAATGCCGTAAACAAAACCAATCAGCATCAACCCGGCATAGGCAACAAAGCTATGTTCCTGCTTGATCGCTTCCATATGGCTCAACACCATATCATTGAATAGATGTTGCCCTTGACGGACAGAGGCGATTATTTCGATTGTTGACATGATAATGTTACTTTCTCAGAAAAATAATATCCGAAGTCCTTCGGGGCATTTTTGTTCCAATCCAACGCTGTCGCGTTGAATATCATGGACTGGTCAACCTTGGGCAATTCAACTTTTGCCTGACAGCTGGTTATTTCCTTGCCGTCTTTCTCGTCCACAAAAGTAACGG
>Ga0206865_1154_pt1 | contig 19016 bp, 13 predicted proteins | sample Alteio_BWOrgCont_39_FD_152628 | JGI IMG/M metagenome (GOLD analysis project Ga0206865, IMG submission 152628) | Enriched cells from forest soil in Barre Woods Harvard Forest LTER site, Petersham, Massachusetts, United States -... | ecosystem: Environmental > Terrestrial > Soil > Temperate forest >...
TGGTGGCCGGCACTTGGCGGCCTGGCGGTTGGCACTATAGGTTACTTTGCGCCGCATACGCTGGGCGTTGGATACGATAATATCATCAACGTACTATCGGGCACCATGACGCTGTTAATTGTGGTACGACTTTGCTTTTTTAAATTTCTTTCGTGGGCTATTGCTTTGGGCAGCGGCACCTCCGGCGGTACACTGGCGCCATTACTCACTATTGGTGGCGCAGGCGGAGCCATTTTGGGCAGCATTATATTGGCCATTTATCCAAATGCCGGCTTAAGCATCCCAATGGCGGCTTTGGTGGGTATGTCGGCAATGTTTGCCGGTGCGTCAAGGGCCTATTTAACCAGTATTACGTTTGCATTGGAAGCAACCATGCAATCGCATGCTTTATTGCCCTTGCTGGGCGCCTGCACAGCATCGTACCTGGTATCGTTTTTTCTGATGGAAAATACCATCATGACCGAAAAGATCGCCCGCCGCGGCGTGTTCACGCCGGATTCATTTGAGGCCGATATTTTAGGAAAGCTTACGGTAGGCCAGGCTATAGGCCACGATGCTTTGGTACTTAGCGCCGATAGCACCATTAAAGATGTAAAAGACTGGCTAAAAATTAATAACGACAGGGCAAACGAGTTTGTGGTATTAAATGCTGATGGCAATTTTACCGGAACCATTAACCGCAGCGATGTTTTTATTGCAGGGATGGATCCCGCAACCAATTTAAGTGATATTGTAAAGCAGGGCCATGCTCAGGTAAAGAGTTCCGATTCGCTCCGAACAGCAGTTGAATTGATGGCCGGGCAAACCGCCGAAATACTGCCTGTTGTATCAGCCGATGGGAAGGTAACAGGTGTTTTATCCTACCGGGATATTTTATCGGTGTACAAAGAGCAACAGGTTGAAAACGAACACGCGCACATCCACATCTCCCTAAAAAGACAACGCTTAAAACTGCTGCTTAAGGGCCGAAAATTGACAAATTTGAATGAGGGCTAAAAACCCGAAAAACAGATCGCGGCTTCAATTTATTTTATCAAAATTTAAAAATAATGACAAAATAAAAACATTTGCATTTTTTAAATGTTATCCATAAATTCAAGCACCTATTAACCCATGGATAACACGGACAAAAAGATTGTGATATTTGATGACGATGAAGATATTCTTTCGATCTGTAGTTTTATTTTAGAGGAGCAGGGTTGGACGGTTTTCGCCTACACTGACTGCAATAACATTACCGAAAAAATATCGGCTGTACTTCCGGATATTATCATCATGGATAACTGGATTCCGGACGATGGCGGCATAATTGCCACCCAAACACTTAAGAAACACCCCACCCTTAAAGAAATTCCGGTAATTTATTTTTCGGCCAACAGCGATATCGAATTGCTGGCCAGCCATGCCGGCGCTGAAACTTACCTTGCAAAACCCTTCGACCTGGAAGACCTGGAAACCGTTATTAACAAAATGCTGGTAAAAGCGAGTTAATAAGTCTGGAGTCCGAAGTCTTTAGTCGTAAGTCCTTTTAAATCAAAACTAAGGATTAGTCTTCAGTTACAAGTCGAAAGTCTTGATCCTCCAGCCATCTACCTTGTCCTGACTCTGGATTCAAGACTCAGAACTAAAAGACTTATTGAGGTGTTCCGCCTGGGCCACCAGAACCGCCGCCGCCATCTCCCCTGTTACCACCATCACGCCTGAAGTTCCGCATGCCAGGGCCCTGATCAGGCGCCTTCCCTGCAAATTTTTGAAGTCGCAGCGTAAATGTTGCCAGGTAGTACCGCGCCAAACGGTTAACATGCGACTCGGTTATGGAACTGGCCGATGTAGTTGACGTAAAGCCTGTATTTTGATTAAACAAGTCGAAAGCAGATATACGGATAGTACCGCGGTGATCTTTCAAAAACCGGCGTTCGAGGTATAAATTTAAAATATTGGGATTGGTTACATGCAAATTCGGATCGTACCCGTAGTTGGTAGCATGCGATAAATCATAGCTGAATGTCCAGTCGCCAAAATAGTTTTTACCGGTTATGCCGGTATTCCAGGTTCTTACGTTAGAGCTGCCATTTAATAAACTACTGTTTTGCACCGAGTTGTCGGTTTTGTTAATGGCATAATTGGTTAATACCTGGGCATCAATATGGTCGGTAATATCAACCCTAAAACGAATCTCGGGCGTAAATACCAGGTTTTTGGCGATATTCTTTTGGGTATTGTAATTACCGGTGGTATCCACACTGGTTAAATAGCCAACATTATTGGTATAGTTAACCGTACCGTTTAGGGTAACGGTAAACTTGCGGTTATCCCAGGGTTTTGCATAGGTTATTAAACCGGTGACGTTATAATAGCCATTGGCATTAAGGTATTTTGTTAAAATGGTGTTCGACACCTTTGTAGGGTAGGTGATGGTATTGGTTACTACATCATTTTGAATGGAGGTGTATGAAAGCCTTGTAAACAAAACATCGCCGGTGGTGAAGCTAAAATTGTTATACCTGATGGAGAAGTTATTGGTAAACTGCGGTAACAGGAAAGGGTTACCTTCAACAGGGTAAAGTGCGTTGGAACGGTCCAAAACCGGGTTCAGTTGGGCAAAAGTCGGCGAACTGCTTGATCCGTTATAGTTAATGGCTAAGTTTTTACTCCTGGAAAAATTGTAAACAAAGCGCGCCGTTGGTATTACATTGAACGACGAAACATGGGTATTGCTGTTTGGCACCTCCGGGTCGCTGCCATCTAAAACGGCTTCCTGCACACCCACACCTAATGTGTAATTATACTTTTTTTGTATAAAACGATAATTAAGTCCGCCTTTGTTAGTCGTGAAGGTATAATTATACAGCGTACTTAACGAGTCATCTTTTACAAACACGGTGCTTACCGAGTCGGGTAATATATCTGTAACACGGCTGTTGTTGGTAATGGAGTGGTTAACAGCATAATTAAGCTCCAGGTATGATAGCTTGCCTATGGGCATCAAATACGATAATGTTGTACCAAAGGTGGTTGTATGGCTGTTGGTATAAACATGCTGATTTAATGGGGCAAGCGGCGTGCCTGATGAATAGTCATATACAATATTCTGGAACGAATTACTTGGACCGGCGCTCAGGTTAACGTTGATACTCAAATTATGGCGCCGCGGAAACCTGTGGTTAAACAATGCGGTAAACCCATAAGTTGGGGCTTCCGAGTCGCCGCCGGTAATTGAATTGTATATAGTGGGTATCCCTGTCGACCTGGTTAAATTAACATTTTCGTTATCGTTGGTATTGGTGCCGGCGTATGCAAATGTTGGCGTAACCTTTAAGTAGTTAATAGTATCGGGTTTATACTCCATGTTCCAGGTAAACCGGTGGTTAATGTTTTCATCCTTTTCGATACTGTTTTGTTGCTGCACGCTGGGGTTAACCTGGTTTGTATTTTGCTGAAAGGTATTGGTATTGGTTGTTGTGGTATTATCGGCAAAGCTATAGCTGCCATAAACCGAAAGGCTTTTTCCCCATTGGTCGCGAAAGTTGGCGCCAATTGAATGTGCATCAGTAATACCGTTTGCTGTTGTTATTAAACTCCCTGTATTTTGACCGCCCCTGCCGGCATTGCCCCGGCCGCCGCCGCCAAAGCCACCACCGCCAAATCCGCCGCCACCACCACCACCGCCGCCGGCGCTGTTGAATGAAAAGGTATTTACATTGGTGTTATTTATGCTTCCAAGAACAGCTATTTGCTGATTGCCATTAAAATTAAAAGCGTTTACTGAACCGATATACCTGTTTTGATTGGGAATACCCTGGCTTTGCGGCAAAGCGTCTTCGCCGTCGCCTGCGGTCGCCTGTCCAAAATAGCCGTAGTTTTTATCCTGGCGGATGGTGATATTCATGATCTTATCGGGTTCGCCTGTTTTTACGCCGGTAAGGTTGGCCTGGTCGCCGTAGTCGTCAATCATCTGTATGTTTTCAACCACATCGGCTGGCAGGTTTTTAGTGGCGCTTTGTACGTCGCCGCCCATAAAGTCCTTGCCGTTTATCCTAACCTTGGTAACCTGTTTGCCCTGTGTGGTAATATTGCCGTTAACGTCAACATCTACTCCCGGCAATTTTTTTATCAAGTCCTCAACGGGCGCATTTTCGCGTACCTTATAGGCGCTGGCTTTATATTCAACTGTATCCTCTTTTAAAGTTATCGGCACCACACCAACAATGGTAACCTGGTTTAGCATATGCGGCTCCGTATGCATTACCAGGGTGCCTAAATCTGATCCCGTCGAATCGCCTGTGAGAGCAAAGCTTTTTCGCAAAGTTTGGTATCCAATTGATTGTAAGGTTACCACTACTTTTGTGCCTTTAATGCCCGGAAAATCAAATTTGCCATTCAGATCAGCAATGGTCGAAATGCTGTCGCGCTGATCGGAAGTAAGGGTAACGGTAGTGCCCGGTAAAGTTTGTTTGGTTGTATCGATAATTATTCCGTGTACTTCATGGTCGCCATTACCGCGGGCAACCTGAACAGGGGCCGGCCTTAAAGCCGCTGATGCATTTGGCGCCAGCGCAATGGCACCCAAATCGGCGGCTGAAGTGTCATTCGGCAGTGCGAAGTGTTTTCGTATCGATTGAAAACCAACATGCGACACGGTTATCACTAACTTTGTGCCCTTTACAGCCTTAAATAAAAACCTGCCGCTGGTATCTGCAACAACAATTGTACTGTCATGCATATCAGAAGTCATTAAGATCCTGCTTCCGGGTAGTGTTTTTTTTGCGGTATCGGTTATGGTTCCGTGTACCTGCCGCCCCGTTTGGGCGTAGGCGTACGTGACCATTAGTAAAGGCATCATTAATATGTACAGCAGTGATTTCATAAGGGGTTCGGAATTTTAGCTTCAGCAATTTTATTTAGTAAGACACAAATCGGCTGCAAATGTTCAACTTATATGCGTTAATTGGTTAAAAATCATAGCATTGTTACATATCCGGAAGAGTTACCTACGCAAAAAAGCCCTGCGGATGTCCGCAGGGCTTTCTATATTATTGATTATTAAAGTATTCCCTAATCTTTAGTTGGTTGATAAATGCAAGGCACTTGCAACTTCGCTATAGTTTTTAAAGTTAAGATGCGGATGGGCTACGTTGAGTTGAGTGATGCCTGATCCCGATATAACTACTATCCTGAAGTCGAATGCGTTTGCCAGCGTAAAGTTAGCTTTAAGGTCGATATAGCCTACACCAAAATCTGAAAGATTGATTGTATGGCCGGCCTCTGAGTAAGGCAATGCATACCATGAGCCGCTTGTGCCGGTGTTGCGTATATATACCTCTACTGTACCTTCGTCAACAATGCTTTGCGTAATAGCCGGGATTGAGAAGCGGGTTAATCCAACTTCAACTACACCCTGGTTAACTAACAAATAATTTTGAACGTTGGCGTTGCCTTGCGCTCCTGTTGCTCCGGTTGCACCTGTGGCTCCAGTTGCGCCCTGTGCGCCGGTTGAACCTTTAGCACCCGTAGCGCCTGTGGCTCCTGTAGCACCGGTTGCACCTGTGGCGCCCTGTGCGCCGTTATTACCTTTTGGTCCTTGCGGGCCGGTAGCACCTGTGGCACCTTGTGCACCTGTTGCTCCTGTAGCGCCGGTTGCACCTTGCGCACCTTGTGCACCTGTATCACCTTTTGAACCCTGTGCACCGGTTGCTCCTGTAGCACCTGTTGCTCCTTGTGGTCCGGCTGGACCAGTAGCGCCTGTTGCACCCTGCGAGCCTGTTGCACCGGTTGCTCCTGTAGTACCTTGTGCACCTTGTGAGCCTTGTGACCCTGTTGCACCGGTTGCTCCTGTAGCACCTGTTGCGCCGGTGGCACCTGTTGCGCCGGTAGGGCCAACTGGACCGCCTGAAGGACCTTGTGGTCCGGCAGGGCCTGTTGCACCTGTAGAGCCCTGTGAGCCTGTTGCACCCTGCGCACCTGTTGCGCCGGCTGGCCCGGGGGTTTTGTCTTTTTTACACGCTGCTATGCTTAACATGCATGTAGCTAAAACTGGTAAAAATAGTCTGGTTGCTTTCATAACTAACGAATAATTTAATTTCTTATAATTTCAAGTTTGAATTTGATTTTTATATCCACCTTGTACGCATATGTTTCAATTTGGTTACAATTTTTGTTATATGTAAAATATTTGCTTGTGATTTTATATATAGTTGCCCCATCATAACTGGTAAGAAAACAAACATTTGTTTAAAACTTAAGCTTTCGTTTTACAACAATCGGCATGGTTTTTTCGTTCAAGAAGCTATTAAAACATTGCCCTATGAATAACATAAGCGTATCGTTGCACTCAAAGGTGCACAAGTGGATAGATGTAATTGGCTTCAGGCTCAACGGATCGCAAACCAATAAAAATAATGTAACCACCAATCATTATTTTTTCGAAACATTTAATTTTCTTGAAAAAGCTAAGAATAATGACCCTAAACAGTCGAAATTTCTTTGTTTTGATGCGTATGGCGAGACCATAAAAGTGCGTTCGCTGCTTGATCTGCAGACGGCCTTTTTTGAAAATATAAGCCAGTTATAGCCCGGAACTTTGGTTTCCGGGGGCGTTTCTGCAACCCTTTATCGTGCGTTTTTGTATACTTTTATAAGCAAAAAGAGCGGGCCAATTGGTCCGCTCTTTTTGTTTCACTGTATATTTTTTTGTCCGGTTTATCCGGCAAGTGTATGTTTAATGCTCCATATTTTCATCAACCGGAAGGTCAAAGGTTAATCCCCTGCCACCAGGAGCTACAGGTAAATTTACAATGGGCCTTGTTGGGTTAAGGGCTTCTTTTATCCGCAAATGCAGGTCGGCATAATGTGCGCTGGTGATCGCGTCGCCGCCTTTTGGCAGTTTAGCGTCAATAAGTTTCAGCTCAGCACGTACCATCGGCCTGATGTCAGACAATGTCATATTAATAGGCGTTAAACCAAAGTTAGCCATTACAGTTGGTGGCAAACCCGGGATTCCTTTAAAGTCGTCGTTCAGCAGGCTTTTTAAATCTTCGATATAGGCGCGCTGCAGGTTGCGTTTATATAAGTCTGGGGTTCCGGCATTGAAAATACCGCCGCGCAGATCGTTAAACAGGTCGGCAACGGTGTAGGCATTGGCGCCATTTTTTGCTTCGTTATCAAACATCCGCGATAACCTTGATGGCGATGTTACGTTAGCCAGCACGTTTGTTTGAATAGATTTTACGCGGTTGAGTGCTATACCATTATCAAACTTGCTTAATTCGGGTGCATTGATAAGCCAGGTAGGGGTAGTAAACAGCTGCTTATTGAAAAACGCTACCGCATCGCGCTGTTTGTCTTTACTTACAAAGCTGTAAACCGGGCCGGTTTGATCGTACGTTTTAAAGTTTTCGTTCATGCCACCAATGTTAGCCGTAACGTGGCCCATGTAACGGTTAAACTGGATTAAAACCTCGGTATATATTTCTTCGAGGTTATCAAAGTCTTCGCCTTTTTCAAATGTCCAGGCTTCTATCTGCGGTAAAATAACCTTTAAGTTAGCTATGCCATAGGTGCTGGCTTTCATGGCGTTGTCGCCCAAATCCTCGCTTTGCAGGCGCGGGTCAATACTGGTACCCTGGCGGCCGTAGTAATAAAGCGGGTTGCCGGCTTTGGCCTTTACCCATTCATCCAATATTTCTTTTTCCTGCTTAGGCGTTTTTTTACCGGGGAACCAGCTATAGCCCCATTTAATGGCCCAAAGGTCGTACTCGCCAATGGCAGGGTAAAAATGGGTTACACCATCACCCGGCTGGGCAATATAATTAAAGCGGGCATAGTCCATGATGGATGGCGCTGTACCATGCTTATCGGTAAATGTTTTTGAACGCAGCGAATCAACCGGGTAAGCGTAGCTTGAACCAAAGTTATGCGGCAAACCAAGGGTATGGCCAATTTCGTGCGACGATACAAAACGGATGAGGGTGCCCATTTGCTCATCGGTAAATTTAGCATGGCGGGCATCCGGGTTTGAGGCAGCTGTCTGCACAAAATACCAGTTACGCAGCAATTCCATTACGTTATGGTACCAGCCTACGTGGCTTTCCAATATTTCGCCGGTGCGTGGGTCGGATACGTGAGGGCCATAAGCATTTTCCACATCCGAAGCAAAGTAACGCACTACAGCGTAGCGGGCGTCTTCGGTACTAAAATCAGGATCTTCTTTTGGTGTTGGGGCTTCTTTGCCCACAATGGCATTTTTAAAACCGGCCGCTTCAAAAGCCTTTTGCCAGTCGTTAATACCAGCTATCAGGTATGGTACCCATTTTTTTGGTGTAGCCGGGTCAATATAAAATACAATTTGTTTTTTAGGTTCAACCAGTTCGCCGCGTTCGTATGCGGCTTCGTCTTTTGGTTCAAGTTTCCAGCGGTGGATATATGATGTTACTTCAGCCTTTTGTGCGTCAGTACCGTAATCGGTTTGGCTTTGGCCAAAAAAGCCAACGCGATCATCGCGCAAACGCGGTTTCATTGGCGCTTTGGGGAGCAATAACATTGATGTATTCAGCTCAAAAGTGATGGCGCCATTTGAGTTGTCAGTAGGCGACTCGGATGAGCGGTAAGTTTTTAGTGTGCGCGCTTCAATGTTTATCGGGAAGCTTTTAATGGTATCGATATACGAGCGTGAATTATCAAGCGCTGAAATTTTATAGAACTTTTTTAATTCGTCGGGTATTCCTATGGCCGCTACATCGCCGCCATAAAAATCAGTCACATCAATCACTACGCCGGTGGTATCTTTATTATAGGCCTTTACTTCAAAAGAAGCAAGCACGGCATCAAGGTTTGAGTTTTTAACCGATTTGTACATATCAGATGTACTATCGGCACGTATAGAAAAGCTTGGCACCCGTAAAAATACCTGCTTATCGTGTTTTTCCCATTTCCAAACCTGTTCGTTTGCTTCCTCGCCACCATATTGCTCGTTTGACACTTTTATATTAGCAGGTGTTTTAGCCAAACGGGTTACTACCAGCATCTCGCGGCCAAGCACCGAGTCGGGGATTTCGTAATAATACTTCCCGTCAACCTTGTAAGTGTTAAAAAGGCCTTTGTTAACCTTGGTTTTTTCCGGTATCAGGTCCCTGAATTTTTTTATCCCTTCTTTTTTGCCCGTGCTTACCGTAGCGGTAGCTGTGGTACCGGTTCCGGTTGTTGTTGTTTTAACGGTCACCGTCTCGGCCTCTTTCCTCGCCTTGCACGACCCGGCAACAATACCTATAACTGTTGCCAGTACCAGGTACTTACTAACTTTTAAATGTCCCGACATATCAATGTTTAAATTATTTGGTATAAGATGTAAACTTAGACAAAATACAATGTTTTTGCCAATTGCAACATTTTTGTTGCATGGGGAGATAATGGCCCCACAAACAGACAATGCGGGCCTAAAATTTAAAAGGTTGCTAAAGCGTCAGAAGTGCCGTTTCAGGCTTTTTTAATGGTGTTTTTAACCGGCCTTGCTTTGGTAACGGCATCAAAAGCGCCATCCTCATCCTGTTTTTGCGCAGGTTTAACGGCAACTTTCGCAGGCAATTCGGCCAAAATGGTGCGGCCACCTTTTACTACCTGGCCTAATTCAACCTTAATTTCGGAACCGAGCGGTAAAAATACGTCAACCCTGGATCCAAACTTAATAAAGCCGAACTGCTGCCCCTGCTCAACCTTGTCGCCTTCTTTTACATACCAAACAATACGGCGGGCAAGCGCTCCGGCTATCTGCCTGAACAATACCGATACGCCGGCACTGTTTGCGATGACAATGGTGGTACGCTCGTTTTCGGTGCTTGACTTGGGGTGCCAGGCTACCAGGTATTTACCGGGATTGTATTTAAAATATTTTACCACACCGGCAATAGGGTTACGGTTTACGTGCACATTTACCGGCGACATAAATACCGACAGCTGGATCCTTTTATCTTTTAAATATTCGATTTCGGTGGTTTCTTCAATCACCACTACTTTGCCATCGGCAGGGCAAAGCACCTGTTTTTCATCAGTAGCAATAGTAAGCTTAGGGCTGCGGAAAAACTGGAGTATGATAACAAACAGGAAAAACGAGAGGATATAGATGATCCATTTTAATGCATGAGCCTGCGGAAGGTAGAATTGTATAACGGCATTCAGCACAAATATAAACAATACGCATAGCGCAATGGAGGTATAGCCTTCTTTATGGATGGTCATCGGGTTATTCTTTTTTGCAAAATTAATAATTTAATTGGGTTGATGTGCAATACGTTTAATAAGCACACGCTAACCTAATAGACGACGGTGTACCCATATCTTCAATAAATTTCCGATGCCCCAGCGGGGCTACCGATTTGTAGAAATAAAAAAGTGGAAAGTCATTTGCCTCGTAGAGGCTACTCTTATACAACATTGCCAATTTACCTTGTTAGCTGAGGGCAGCACGGCGCATCAAAACTTGTGGGCACACGGTAGCACGGTAGGGGAGACTGTAGTTTAGCTCTTTTAGGGACGTATCGCTTTTGAATGCAAAAGAAGAGAAGTGTTAACCCATGTTAACCCTGAAATTTTGTAATTTATTGATAGTGAGATAATTAAAAAGGTTAACATTGAAAAGTGTTAACCCTGTTAACTAAGGACGTTCGAAACCTTGAGAAAAATAAATTTTTTGCCCTCTTTGCGCGCAGCGTAGTCGGGGTGAGTAAACTAAACGCCATGCATTGGCGGGAATGTCCGCCGGAGTTGACTCACCCGAACATCGCTTCGCTCGTTCTGCCCTCTCTTTTGCCAGGCAAAAAAGAGGGCGGAAAACTTTTTTTAATCTTTCGAACAGCCTTATATGTTAACCCCTGGTTTGTCGGGTTACGCTAAGGCTTTGCGTTAAAGCGCTATAAAATACAAATAGCAATAAACCACAGGCGCGGCAATAAACAGGCCGTCGAACCTATCGAGCAGGCCGCCATGGCCGGGGAGTATGCCGCCGCTGTCTTTTACATTAATGCTGCGTTTAAACATCGATTCAACTAAATCACCCAGGGTGCCAAAGCAGGCAATCAGGATAGCCATTGATACCCATTGGTTCCAGGGCAACTCGGTATAAAAATGCCCGATGATGGCTGCAGCCACTGCACTGATGATGATACCGCCTATAAAACCTTCCCAGGTTTTTTTGGGCGAATGGCGCTCAAACAGTTTTGATTTGCCAAACTGCCTGCCCACCAGGTACGCACCGGTATCATTAGACCAAAGCATAATTAAAAAGGCCAGTGGAAAATGAAAGTTGAAACTGCCGCCCATAAATCCCAGCGCAAAGAAAAAAGTAAAAGGCACCACCGTAAGGATAATACCGAGATAAGTATAAGCAAGATTGCCAAAAGGATCGGCATACCGGTTAAACAGCTCCCTGATCAGTATGGCGCATGATGCCAAAGGGGCCAGGAACAGCAATGTATGCGATAACCTGGGGCTAATGGCCACAGGGAACGAATTATTGTTGGCGTAAATAAGTACCGCCATCCCGGCAAAAACCAGTATACCTGTAACTATGCCCAGCGGCACATTGGGTTGCGCTGTTTTTTCTTTAACCAGCCTGTAAAATTCGAGCTGACTAAAAATGCTGAGTGCCAAAAAAAAGGCGCCGAATACAAATTGGCCGAGTAGCACGGAGCCAACCATAACAATGACGAAGAGAGTGCCGGTAATGGCGCGAGTTTTCATATATTTATTTGATTGAGGATGATAACCTCAAGCGCGTTGCTGAAATCTTCCTGGTGAACGTAAACTTCAATATCTCCAAAAGTGCGGTGTGATGAATCCTGTTTGTTTAATATAACACATTCGATATGGTTACCGGCAAGTGCCTGTTTTACCATTTCGGAGCGGTAATAATTTGCCGATGTAAAAATCTTAATCCAGTTCTTCTCCATCGTAATCAGGTTCCGGTGCTTTTTTTAGCGCCCACCGGTGGTATAGTATCATTAGCGCCAGCGTGATTACCAGTGCTACAACATATTGCCAGCCATTAAATACGTGCTGGTTATCCGGGTCGGTTTTTATAACTTTAATTTGATACAGGTAAGTTACCACTACTATGGTAGCGTTGTTAACAAAATGCGCCCAAACGCCTGTCCATATACTGCCGCTCCAGGCTACAAAATAACCCATAAAAGCGCCAAGCAGCAGCCGGGGTAAAAAGCCAAAAAATTCCATATGGAATGCGCTGAACATAATTGCCGTAATCCAAACGGCGGCATGCGTGCTTTTTGTCCAGCGGGTAAATATGGTAAGCATAACCCCTCTAAACATAAACTCCTCCACTATGGCGGTAAGCAAGCCTATGGCCAGTACATCTACAATTACATCCCAAACGTTTTTCATATGCAGGAACGCATCCATTACTTTACGGTCACTCTCCTCATTTTCTTTCATCCAGCTCAACCATTTTGGCAGGGGTATTTGCTGGTTTAAATTCGATAAAAATTCGATGAGCGGATTGGACACAAACATGATGACGAAAATCAACAACATCATTTGCCATGAAAAGCTAAAACGAGGTTTCAGGTAGGCTACAGGTTCGTTAGCAATAACATAGGCATAAAAAACCGGCGCAACAAAAACAGACAGAGTTGTGCCAACCAGTTGCATTAGCCATAAAGCCCGGACAACATGGGGCGCCGATAAGTTCAACAGCCTTATTTGGTTAATGGTATCTGTGCCGTAAACTGCGCTGGCAATGGCAAAGCCTATGATGTTAAAAACAATAAATATCCCAATAAAAATGCAGGTAAATATTAAAAATTGCAGGCCGGGGCTTAGCTGTCTATTGCTCCTTAGCCTTTGTTTTACAGGTGTATTTATCATTCCGGCTTAAAATGCGTATTTTTGCAACGAAGATAAGGCATGTCTGTACAAATAGGAAATATTGATTTAGGGGAGTTCCCGCTATTGCTGGCGCCGATGGAAGATGTGAGCGATCCGCCTTTCAGGTATGTGTGCAAGCAAAACGGCGCGGATATGATGTACACGGAATTTATCTCGTCTGAAGGATTGATCCGCGATGCCGCTAAAAGCCGGCAGAAACTGGACATTTTTGAATACGAACGCCCCATAGGCATACAGATATTTGGCAGCGACATCGACCACATGCGCGAAGCTACCGAAATAGCAACCCTTGCCAAACCCGATTTGATGGATATAAACTACGGCTGCCCGGTAAAACAGGTGGCTTGCCGTGGAGCAGGCGCAAGCTTATTACAGGATATTGATAAAATGGTAGCCATGACTAAAGCCGTTGTGGAAGCAACCCATTTGCCGGTGACGGTAAAAACCCGCCTGGGCTGGGATGATAATACCAAAAATGTGTACGAAGTTGCCGAACGGTTGCAGGATGTGGGGATAAAAGCCCTCACTATTCACGGTCGTACCCGCTCGCAGATGTACAAAGGTGTTGCCGATTGGAGTTTAATCAGGGAAATTAAAAAAAATCCGAGGATACAAATTCCTATTTTCGGAAACGGTGATATCGATTCGCCCGAAAAAGCCGCCGACTGGCGCATGGAATTTGGGGTAGATGGGATGATGATAGGCCGCGCGGCCATAGGTTACCCATGGATTTTCAGGGAAATAAAGCATTATTTTAAAACAGGGGAATACCTGGACAAGCCCACCATAACCGAGCGGATAGCCGCCTGCAGCACCCATTTACATAAATCGATGGAGTGGAAAGGCCCAAAAACGGGCATTTTTGAGATGCGGAGGCACTATTCTAACTATTTTAAAGGCATCGAAAACTTTAAAGAATACCGTATGCGATTGGTTACCGCCGGCACCTTGAGCGAAGTGGAGGAGATTTTAAATGAGGTTGCCCTGAACCCGAGATATGCCGTTGATGCAGAAACATTAAGCCTGCAATCGTAAGCAAAAAACGGGTGGCCAACGATCTGTCTGCCACCAGGAAAATGGTTTTTCCCTTTCTTTAATAGTCAAAACGCAAGCACCAAAAAAATTTACGCGCTAATGGCTTGATTTTTGACTGGATAGTATATATTTGAATAATTGAAATGCTACACATGGTTACTACTATTACAGACGGTGTTAAAGTTTCTGTAGAGACGATCTATCAGCCCGAGTATTCGAACCCGGCGAATGACCATTTTATGTTTGCTTACAAGGTGAACATCGAAAATATGGGCAATTATGCGGTTCGGCTTTTAGGGAGGCACTGGTATATTTTTGACTCAAATGGCGCAAAACGCGAAGTTGAAGGCGAAGGTGTTGTTGGGCAGCAGCCGGTAATTGAGCCGGGAAGTTCGCATGAATATGTATCTGGCTGTAACCTGAAAACAGATATGGGCAGCATGAAAGGCGAGTACCAGATGTCGCGGTTGATTGACAATACACTTTTTAATGTGCAGATCCCCGAATTTTACCTGATTGCACCTTACCGAATGAACTAACCAATCAAAACATATATATCAAAGCAAAACCCCGGGCTGTTAAAACAGTCCGGGGTTTTGCTTTATGTATTCGAAGTTATTTTTGACTCGACACTTCGGATTTACAAAAACTACAGGTTCTCCCGCGGCTTTTGGGGCTGTGGTTGTTGCTTTTGCGGCTGCGGTTTTTGTTGTTGCGGCCTTGCACCTTGAGGCAAAGGCTTGTTGTTGCGCTGTGGCTGTATGCGTTGTTGTGGCATTTTTTGCTGCGGCGCTTTTTGCTGCGGAAGTCCGGCAGCATTATTTTGCGGCTTTACACCATTTGGCCTGGCACCAGGATTATTTGGATTAGCCGTATTAGCCGGCCTGGCGGGAACATTCCCCCGGTTCGCATTAGGATTAGCATTTCCCAGTTTTGAATTAGTTGCTACCTGCCCATTTTCGTTAACCGGCCGACCGCCAACTTTATTCAACGCAGCCGCAGTAGGATGCCCGCCGTTATTTTTAGCAAATTGATTTTTATCGCTATGGGCAGCCTGCTGATGTGATAATTGCTCGCCGGTTGGCTGTACATGCTGTTCTTTCATGGCTGCCATTTCCTCCGGGCGAGGCCTTGCATCAACGCCACCGGGGCCATTAAAGCTGGTATGGTTGTTTACGGTAACGTTTACCACTGTGCGGTCCACGTAAACGTTGCGTACAACAGTGGTATTTACGTTAACAACGGCCGTATTATAACGGAATGAATTACCATACCATCCGCCGCCTGCAAAACCCACACCACCATAGCCAAAGCCATAGTTAATGCCGCCGTAAAACCCTACATGTGGCCCCCAATAACCGGCATGAAATCCGTAGGCGCCACCCTCGTAACCCCAGTAAGCCGGTGTCCATAATAAACCCGGGCTTGGTGGGGCAACCCATACACCAGGTACCCAGTAATAGCCATCCTCGTCGTCATAAGCCCAATAACCTGGTTGCCATAGGTAACCATCAACAGGGCAGGCCGGCTGTACATATACCGGCAGTTCAGGTGGCGCAATCCTGACAGATACGCCTATGCTTATTTGTGCATTTGCAACGTGCGCCGTAAAAAACAGCACACACATTATTAATAATAGTCTTCCTAACTTTTTCATAACCTGGTTTATTTAAATATAATTTTTGACCTTAATTGATTAGTAAAAGTTTAACACATAATGGTTAGAATTGGATTAGATTGATGCCCGGATTTCTTAGATTATCTTCTTTTTATTGGTAATTCGAATCAAAAAAAATCTATATTTTTCAAAGAAACCCTGCCAGTTTAGCTGGCGGGGCTCTTATATTTTTAATTTCTTATAAATGGCACTGTTACATTTTACCTGTTTCCGCCGTGAGGTTTTGCAGGTTGATGTTGTTGTGCCGGCTGGCGTTGTTGTTGTGCCGGCCTGCGCTGTTGCTGAGCACGTTGCGCCTGGTTATTCTGACGTTGTTGTTGCTGGGCACGTTGCGCCTGGTTATGCTGCGCCTGGTTATTTTGACGTTGTTGTTGCTGAGCACGTTGCGCCTGGTTATGCTGCGCCTGGTTATTTTGACGTTGTTGTTGCTGGGCACGTTGCGCCTGGTTATGTTGCGCCTGGTTATTCTGACGCTGTTGTTGCTGATTACGTTGCGCCTGGCGGGCTGCTGCTGCACCACGCTCATTAAATGCGCGGCCGTTAACCTTGTTCATGGCAGCTGCTGCCGGATGACCGTGATTTACATTGGCAAATTGCGCCTTGTTGTGCATAGCATCCCGCTGATGAGCCATCTGGCGTGAAGTAGCGTTAATATGGCGTTCGCGCATTGCGGCTTCTTCACCGGCGTTTGGCCTCCTGTTGGCACCACCGGGACCATTAAAGCTATAACGGTTCACTGTTACGTTCCTGATTACTGTACGATCAATATAAGTATTGCGCACAAATCTGCGGTCTACATTAAATACAGCTGTATTGTACCTGAACCGGCCGCGATCCCAGCGTCCGCCAAAAAAGCCTTCGCCACCGTAGCCGAAGCCGTAATTAATGCCGCCGTAAAAGCCTACATGAAGCCCCCAGTAACCGCCATGAAAACCATAAGCGCCACCGGCAAAGCCCCAGTAAGGAGGTGTCCATAAATATCCGGGAGTTGGTGGGGCTACCCAAACACCGGGTACCCAATAATAACCGCCATCAGGCGAATAAGCCCAGTAACCGGGCTGCCACAGGTAGCCGTCAACGGGACATGCTGGCTGCGTGTATACCGGCATTTCGGGCGGTGCTATATTTGCGGAAATGCCTACCTCGGCAGTAACCTGTGCATAGGTTGCCGGTATTGCGGCACACATTACACATACTAATAGTAATATTTTGACTAATTTTTTCATTGTTGTTTGTTTGTTAATTATAATGCAGACAATTAAAAAGCAATAAAGTTTAAAATATATATTTTACCTGCTTGTAAAACCGGCGTATTTAAGGCAGTTTAATTGATTGAAAAAAAGATAATTAACCGGAAAACCGGCCTGGCGATGCCTAAAGCGGGTTATAATTATTTTAGCTATGAAAATATTATTTTAACAAAAAACAGCGTCAGACCATTCAGATACAATACAAAACCCCGCCTGAATGATCAAGCGGGGCTTTGATTTTAAGTATTGAATAGATAACGTATTAATTACCGTTGCCGAACAGGGCGGCGTTGCGGCTCGCGCTGTTGCTGCGCACGTTGCTGGTTGCCGGCACGCTGCTGTTGCATACGAACCTGCTGATTAGCACGTTGTTGTTGCATACGCTGCTGCTGGTTTTGACGCTGTTGCTGCATACGTGCCTGCTGGTTTTGACGTTGCTGCTGTTGCTGCATGCGTGCCTGCTGGTTTTGGCGTTGCTGCATACGTTGGTTTTGAGCGGCACGTTGTGCCTGCGCATTATTACGTTGTTCGCGCATACGATCTGCCTGTGCAGTACGTTGTGCCTGGGCATTGTTGCGTTGTTCACGCACACGGTCGGCGCGTGCAGTACGTTGTGCCTGGGCGTTGTTACGTTGTTCGCGCACACGGTCGGCCTGGGCGGTGCGCCTGGCAGTTGCATTGGCATTTTGCCTTGCCATCCTGTCCCGTTGTTGGGTATTCCTGGTGGCTGCATTAGCGTTCTGGCGTTGCATACGGTCTCGTTGCTCGGTATTGCGCGCCATCCTATTGGCTGCGGCTACCCGTCCCCTTTCGTTAAAGGCACGGCCGTTTACCCTGTTCATAGCTACTGCGCCCGGATGCCCGTGGTTTACGTTGGCAAACTGGGCACGGTTATGCCTTGCGGCATCCTGGTGTGCCATCTGCCTGTTGGTTGCCTGTATGTGGCGTTCGCGCATGGCAGCTTCTTCCCTTGCGGTAGGCCTTGCGTTAGCGCCTCCGGGGCCGTTAAAGCTATAATGATTGCGGTTTATATTACGTACGTAGGTCCTGTCGATGTATGTATTATGTACAAAGCGGCGGTTAACATTCCAAACCGCTGTATTATACATAAACCGTCCGCCGGCCCACCGGCCGCCATAAAAACCTACACCTCCGTAACCAAAGCCGTAGTTAATCCCACCGTAAAAGCCTACGTTTAAACCCCAGTAACCGGCATGGAAGCCATAAACACCGGCACCAAAACCCCAGTATGGGGGTGTCCATAAATAACCGGTAACCGGTGGGGCAACCCAAACGCCCGGTACCCAATAGTAGCCGTCGCTGGGATCATATGCCCAGTAACCCGGCTGCCAGATATCACCTGCAACCGGACACGCCGGCTGTACATAAACCGGTAATGCGGGAGGTGCTATGTTAGCGGAGATTCCTACCCCGACGCTAACTTGTGCGTATGTATTTGGCACTGCAAATGCTATCGCACATGATAAAATTAATATTCTTACTAAATTTTTCATAGTCTTAGATATTTGTTATAAATAAGACAAGTTGAAATTAAAAATGTTTAAAATAAATTTTCTAAAAAAGCAATTTTATTTCTTTAGTCGATTCGCCACAGCAGGAAAACACCATTTCTTTGCGGGCTGATTAACAATTTATTAAGCCGTGCATTTGGTTGGGTGTGGAAAAATTGGTTTATATTTAGATTAAAACAGGCGGGCAGTTAAAACAAAAAAATCCCCGCTTGAATTAAGCGAGGATTAATATTATATATCGGTAGCCGGGTATTACTGACCCCCGTTAGGTTGTTTTACTGGTTGAGCAGGACGCTTTTGTTGAGCTGGGCGTTGTTGCTGAGCAGGCTTTTGCTGCTGCGCCGGGCGCTGCTGCTGAACTTTTTGCTGCTGAACGCGCTGCTGTTGCTGAGCGGCATTCTGGCGCTGCTGCACTTTTTGCTGTTGCTCAGCGGCGTTTTGGCGCTGCTGCACTTTTTGCTGCTGAACACGTTGTTGTTCCTGGTTCGCGTTCTGGCGTTGTTGCACCTTTTGTTGTTGCTGAGCAGCGTTTTGGTGTTGCTGCACTTTTTGCTGCTGAACACGTTGTTGTTCCTGGTTCGCGTTCTGGCGTTGTTGCACTTTTTGCTGTTGCTGAGCTACGTTCTG
>Ga0206865_1155_pt1 | contig 19013 bp, 17 predicted proteins | sample Alteio_BWOrgCont_39_FD_152628 | JGI IMG/M metagenome (GOLD analysis project Ga0206865, IMG submission 152628) | Enriched cells from forest soil in Barre Woods Harvard Forest LTER site, Petersham, Massachusetts, United States -... | ecosystem: Environmental > Terrestrial > Soil > Temperate forest >...
GCAAACAACCCCGATGGCAAATGGAAAAAGGCTAACGGTTGTGCCCGAATCAGAAAGCCAGCGCATGACGATACAAAATGAAGGACCGGGCGATTTGCAATTGCTTGACGGCCGCAGCAAGCACAACAATGGCTGGTTTGTGGTGCGTTCACTCATCGCCAAAGGCGCAACCAAAAACGCCATTGTGTGGCTGGTAACACCACATGCTATCGAGGGCTGGCAGTCGCAGCCGGTGGTGCAGGTTTCGCAGGTTGGCTATCATCCGGATCAGTCGAAAATAGCTGTAATAGAGTTGGATAAAAACGATACCCGCAAACAAAAGACAGAATTATTAAGGGTAGATGAAAATGGCGGATTAACCCCTGTTTTAAAAACTGATGCAAAAGTATGGGGTGCCTTTTTAAGATATAATTACCTGCAATTCGATTTCTCGGCAATAAAAACACCCGGGATGTACATCGTGCGGTATGGAAGTGTTCAGACTAATCCATTCCAGATCAGTAATACGGTATATGACCGCTATGTTTGGCAGCCCACGCTGGAGTATTTTTTACCGGTGCAGATGTGCCACATGCGCGTGAACGACCATTACCGGGTATGGCATGGCCTATGCCACATGGATGATGCCCGTATGGCGCCGACTGACTCGAACCATTTTGATGGTTATATCCAGGGGCATTCAACCTTAACCAAATACAAGCCAGGAGAAACCGTACCATTTTTAAATCGTGGTGCCTGGCATGATGCGGGTGATTTTGATTTGAGGGTGGAATCGCAGGCGGAAACGGTACGCGGCCTTAGTTTGGCCTACGAATTGTTTAATGTGCAGTATGATAATACAACCATAGACCAGGTGAATCATATTGTCGAAATAAATCAACCCGATGGAAAGCCCGATATTTTACAGCAGGTGGAACATGGCTTGCTATCCATTACCGGCGGCTACCAGGCAATGGGTAGATTTTACCGGGGAATAATAGAGCCGACCAAACGACAATACACCACGCTGGGCGACCCTGCAAATATCACGGACAACAAATATTACAAGGCGCCAACCGACGGCAGTGCCGTGCCCGCAGTAGGCCAACCCGGCTCTCCGGACGATCGTTGGGTGTTTACCGAGGACAATCCTTCGCGCGAATTGGAAGTAGCGGGAGCCTTAGCCGCAGGCGCCAGGGTGATGAAAGGCTTTAATGATACACTGGCTACCCAATGCATGGCGATAGCCAAAGAAATTTGGAACCGTAACCCCAAAGCCAGCGCCAATCAAAAACTAAATTTAGCCGTAGAACTGCTGCAGGCTACACATGATAAACAATATGCCGATTTCCTGATTGCCCACCAGCAGGAAATTGCGTCCGGCATGAATTGGACGGGTTGGCTTGCTGCACGCTCGGTTGCGTTGATTAATGATGAACACTACACCGCTACAATAACTGCTGCCGCTTCAAAGCTTTTTGACCAGATAAAAAATGAAGGCAGCAAAACACCATACGGTGTGCCCTATAAACCCAATATTTGGGGTGCAGGCTGGGATATTCAGAATTTTGGCTATAAGCAATACTTCCTGCACGAGGCCTTTTCTAAAATATTCCCTAAGGACTATATGCTGAGCGCTATCAATTTTATCCTGGGTTGTCACCCGGGTTCAAATACTTCATCATTTGTATCAGGGGTCGGGGCCGAGTCCATGATCCCCGGCTATGGTTTTAACCGCGCCGATTGGTCGTACATCCCGGGGGGCATAAGCTCGGGTACCGCACTCATCCGGCCTGATTTCCCCGAATTATTAAAATGGCCCTATTTGTGGCAGCAAGGCGAATATGTTTTAGGCGGCGGTACAAGCGATTACCTTTTCCTGGTACTTGCGGCTGATCATCTGCTGAAAAAATAAAATACCGTGCGGATAGAAATTGGCAGGATGCTTGCAGATATTTGCGGTAAATAGCCGCAGATCAAATATGAAAATATACCAGCAAACCATTCAGTTAACCGAACGAAAAAGAGGATTTCACCTGATCACCGGCGAAGTTCTACGCGCCTTACCGCAAATAGCTGATATAAAAACGGGTATTTGCCAGGTTTTCATTCAGCATACCTCGGCATCGCTTACCATCAACGAAAACGCAGATCCTACGGTTCGAAAGGATTTTGAGATGTATTTCAACAAGGCTGTCCCTGAAAATGACCCGGACTATCTTCATGATGACGAAGGGCCGGATGATATGCCTGCACATCTGAAAGCGGCACTCTTAGGAAGCTCCGTAACTATACCTATCAGTAACGGTCGCCTTGCCCTGGGCACCTGGCAGGGAATTTATTTGTGCGAACATCGTAATTTCGGGCACCGTAGAAATATTGTGATCACCGCCTGGGGCGATTGAAAATGTATCAGAAACAAACCTTACATTCTTAAGTCTTAGTATTCTCCGTGCCAGGGGATTACGCGCACGCAAATTGGGGTTAGCAACAGCAGCAACATGGGTTAACAGGGTTAACATAATTCAATGTTAACATTTGTAAATAATTGATAATCAAATATTTAAAAAATGAGAGGGTTAACATGGGTTAACACTCCCCATCGCGGCAGGTAATAGGAGTCCGCCGTTTTCGCCTTTGTTGATGTTGTTACCACAGTCTTCCGAACGCCTCTGCCATCTGCAATTAATTAAAAAAAAGCGGCTTTTACTTTGCCACGACAGTATCTTTTTAAAAAAAATTAAAAAGATAACAGATTTGATACAGAGACAGTAATCAGGGCAATCAATAATCATTTATATTTGGTTTCCATTCTTCAAACCGGCAATTTATGAAACCCTTACTGTTAACTATCGCGATTAGTTTTTCAACCCTTTTTGTTATGGCGCAAAAGGCGACGATAGGCCAAACGGAAGTTACGGAATGGCAGTACGGGAAAAATGGCGCCGTTTCCATTACCTATGATGATGGCTCCTACAACCAGTTTAAAAATGCTTTGCCGGTTATGGAACGTGTGGGCGTACCTGCAACTTTTTTCATCATAACAGGTGGCATCCCCGGATCAAAGTACCATGGCCAGTTTATTGGCCGGCCGGTTAAGGACATCATCGCCGAAACGGCGACTGTCCCAACCAATCAGCAAAACTTTTTAGAGCGCTGCTCTGCCGCCGGATATTTAGGCTATAAGGGCACCATAACTTTTCACACCAAGGCGGCTGGACTTTATGATAGCGGACGCACCAAACAAGCTTTTCACCTGATGGATTCACTTTATGCAAAGGTCCGTCACGGTGATTTTGAACCTGGCTACCAACCCTGCGACGAATACCTGCAGGAAAAAGGCTCCACTTGGGATGATTTCCGTCGCGATGCGGCCAAAGGCTATGAATTTGCCAGCCACTCCATAACCCATGCAGGCATGCCAGGCCTCGATTCGGTAAACATTGCCTATGAGCTGACTAAAAGCAAGGAAGAAATGTTAAACCAGATGGGCGCAAAATATACATTTTCAAGCGAGGTGCCTTATGGGTACGAAAACGAACGCGTGATGAAAATCGCCTATAAAATTTATCCGGCCTTGCGTAACCGTATGCCCGAGCCATGGTTAAAGGAGATAGATCGTCCCAGCAAAAAGACGCCCGGCGCTGCCGATAAGGATTATATCCAATGGCAGCGGGAATGCAATACCCATTCGCCACTGCCACTGATGAAGTCGTGGGTAGATACCGCTGCGGCCCGCAAAGATACCTGGCTGGTACTGGTGATCCATGGTGTAGACGGATTGGGCTATGAGGCTTTACCCAGCACGATGCTGGATGAATATTTTCAATACATAAAAAGCAAACAGAAAAGTGCGCTCTGGATAGCTACATTCGGCGATGTAACCCGTTACATGCGGGAACGCGAGGCCTCAGCCGTAAAAACCCAGGATATTAAGCACCAGATAAAGGTAAAACTTACGCACACGCTTGATAAAGCTATGTATAACCTTCCTTTAACCCTTAAAACCTATGTGCCTTCCAAATGGTCACAAGCGAGTATCTGGAAAGGGAAGAAGGGGCACCAGGTAGCCATATTAAATGATGTAAAAGGCAATTACATCATTTACCAGGCCCAGCCCAATGACGGGGAAGTTACGATATCCGGAATTTGATTCTGTTTATTGCCCGCTAAATAGTGCTAAGCGTTGAGCCCGTTAAAAATTCCATGGTATCAACGCCGTCGGCATAATCCCACAAAGCGGGTCGCTGGCTTTCACCGGGGGCAACTACCTGGCTTGTTATATTAAGCGGCACTGTACTTACCACACATTGCAACTGCTCGCTGATTCCGTTCAATTTCTCTTGTGCCGAGTCAAGATCATCATAATACTCAAAAAACAATACGGCCAGCGGCGACGTTAACCGCTCATCTTCCTTTAATAACAAAAAGCCGTTATCAAAATGCTTATCGCTGTTAACCAGGTATATAGATTTATTATAATCGTAGTTATTGTTGTATTTGTGGTGATTGATGATGGGCTGATAGACTTCTATCGACTCAAAAAAGAAATTGAAAATATACCCTTTTGGCACCAGCAGTTTTGATACGTTACGACAGCCTAATCCATAATAGTCAAAAATATCGTGCCCCAATTCAAATAGTTGCTCAGCATTTTCATTTCCTGTTAATACGGCTACGCTGCCCCTGTTTTTCCGTATAATATTCGGAACCTTACTGAAATAGTATTCGAAATACCGCGAACTATTATTGCTTCCTGTGGCTATTACGGCATCAAAATCAACCAGGCGTTCAATTATGGTGTATTTATCTTTAAAATACGGCTCAATAGTCACCAGCATTTCAAATACATATTTTATCAGACGCGCGTCCTGCGATGAGGCTTTAATCAACGCATGGTTTCCGGTTATCAGAACACACAGCACATCATGAAAACCAACCAGTGGAATATTACCGGCCAGGATGAGACCCACGCGTTTCGCGGTGTTATTCTCATCTATGGTATAGTTGGCCAGCCATTTGGTCAAATCATCCTTGTTTAGCATTAGCCCGATGGCCTTTAGGGCGTTTAGCACGCTTTCTGGCGTAAACCAGGCGTTGTATTGCTTTTCGTTATGCGCTATAACTAATAATTGTTCATCGGGGTCAAGTAACTGTAACCCAAGGGCGGAGAATGCGTTGATTAGCTGTATTTTATTAAATTTTGACATATATATGGTATGGATTGAAATCCATAAAACCTTTTTTTGTTATATTTGTGCGTCTGCAATTGCGGGCAAAGTTAATTCAGATTATTATATAAAGAGAAATATGGCGATTAAAATCACCGACGAGTGTATAAATTGCGGAGCTTGCGAACCGGAATGCCCCAATAATGCTATTTATGATGCCGGCGCTGCATGGCGTTTTTCGGATGGTACTGGTTTAAAGGGAGTAATTGATTTTGGCGATGGGAATACCCTTGATGCCGGCGAAACCCAGGCTGCCCTTTCCGACGATATTTATTATATTGTTCCTGATAAGTGCACCGAGTGTGTTGGTTTTCATGATGAACCACAATGCGCAGCTGTTTGCCCGGTTGATTGCTGTGTGGATGACGAGGACGTTCGTGAAACAAAAGAAGAACTTTTAGCAAAAAAAGAGTGGCTTCATTTGGGTGAATAAGCACTAGTGATTGTCATGCTATGATATTAAAAAAAGGGGAGATATAAATACGTATCTTCCCTTTTTTGTTTACACAACTTTAAAATAATAGTTTCGTAAACAGCCTGATTTTATATGGAATACGGAATTTGTAATCTTTCAATTATCCCTCTGCGTGCCGAGGCAAACGAACGCAGTGAACAGGTATCGCAAGTATTATTTGGTGAAATATTTGAAATAACCGAATGGAAAGATAACTGGGTCAAGATTATAACCACGTACGATAATTACCCCGGCTGGATAGGACGCTTACAATTTATAATGCTTGGGCACCTGGCGTACAAACGTTTCAAACAAACCCCGCCGCCAATAACCTACCGCCCCGTTACCCAGGCATGGAAAATAGCGAACAACAGCATTCTTTATCTGCCCGTGGGAAGTTCTTTAGCTTTTTTAGAAGGCACAACATGCAGGATAGGCAGCGAACAATTTGAGATCATCGGCGAAATTGGGGAAACCGAAAACCTTGCGGTAGCGGCAACTTCATTTTTAAATACACCCTATTTATGGGGTGGGCGAACTCATTTCGGCATCGATTGCTCAGGCTTTACGCAGGCTGTCTTTAAATTGCAGGGAATAAATCTTTTACGCGATGCCAGTATGCAGGCAGAGCAGGGGTATATGATAACCTCCTTACATGATACCCGGTTGGGTGACCTTGCTTTTTTTGAAAATGCTGAAGGTAAAATTGTGCATGTTGGCATTATGCTCAACAACGAAAAGATTATTCACGCCTCCGGAAAAGTGAAGATTGATACGATTGACGAAAAAGGTATTTATTCCGAAGAATTAAAACGATATACCCATAAGCTAAACACCATCAAAAGGATGTTTTAGTCCCCGAAATCAATATCCCAGATCATCACATTTTTATCGTCGCTTACCGAAATCAGCTGGTTGCCATTCCAAACCAGTTTATTCACGGACAGCTGATGCGCCGGAAGCCCTTTTTCTCTGCTGATGATTTTGTACAGTTTAAAATCGTCGATGCCCCAAATTTTGATGCTTTTATCCATACTGCCTGTTGCGAAATACGGTAAGGTTGGATGAAATACAATGGAGTTTACAGCAAACAAATGGGCCGGGATGTTATGGATCAGCTCGTACGATTTCGCATCCCAAATTTTAACCTGCGCATCGCGGCTTCCCGATAAAAGATATTCGCCCGAAGGCGAGTATTGCACACAAAAAACAGGTAGTGTATGCCCGTTCAATGTTTTTATCTGGCTGTAGTCATTCAAATCATAAATTTGGATTTCATTATTGCGCAATGCAAAAGCAACCTGCTTTTCATCAGGTGAAACGCTGATATTACGGATAGTGTCGTTGGAAACCTTTATGGTATGCAATAATTCGAAAGTTTTAAGGCTCCAGACAGACACTGTGCCATCCTCGGAGGCAACCAGCAACTCTTGCTTGTGATTAACACTTTTAATATCAAAAACGGGCTTAAGGTGATGTTTAAGCGGTGAGAGCAATTGCTGTTTTATAAAATCAAATACAAGCACATCGCCATTCCTTAATCCGGCAAACAAATACGGAAAACCAGCCGGACAATGGATGGCATAAACAGATGACGACACGGGGAACATCACCTTGATAAAGGAATTGGTTTTTAAACTCCATTCCACCAGTCCTTTATCGTTACCACCGGTAAACAATATCCCCGGCTTTTGCGAAAGCTCAAGCGTAAATACCGGGTTTCCGTGGCCGGTTAGTTCTGCGGTTTTTTGTACTGTAATCATTTCTGAGTCGATGGTCGATGGACCATGGATTTAATATTTAATTTTTAAGTCTATTGACCATGGTCAAAGTTCCAAAACTATGGACTATCGACTATGGACCATGGACTTAAAACTCATTTGTGCCTTTCCTGCAGGTTTTTTGCTATTTTCTCAAGGCTTAAGCCTTTTTCGCGAAGCAACACAATCAGGTGAAAAACCAGGTCCGACGATTCATTGATCATATCTGTTTCGGTCTCGGCCAGCGCGGCAATCACGGTCTCAACTGCTTCTTCGCCAACCTTTTGGGCTATTTTATTTAAACCTTTTGCCTGCAGCTTGTTCACATACGATCCTTCTTTAGGATTGGCATACCTGTCGGCCACAATGTTTTCCAACTGAAAGATAAAATTGTGATTGTAATCGGTATTAAAACAACTGCGCGAACCGGTATGGCAGGTAGGGCCGTCAGCCTTTACTTTTATGAGCAGGGTATCGTTATCACAGTCTATCCGGATATCTTCTACATGCAGGAAGTTTTCGCTGGTTTCGCCCTTTGTCCACAGCCTTTGTTTCGATCGGGAATAAAAGGTAACAACCTTTTCAGCCGCTGTTTTATCGTAAGCCTCCTGGTTCATATAACCCAGCATCAGCACTTCCAAGGTCTGTGAATCCTGTATAATCACCGGGACAAGCCCGTCAGTTTTATTAAAATCGATATTCATATCTTCTTTTTCTTTTTTCCACGGACTGTGTCCGTTTCTTCCACGGTCTGTGTCCTCACAGACCGTTTTGTACAAGTTGTCTGTGGGGACACAGACAACGGAGAGGAACAGACTGGTTTATAATTCCCTTACCTCAATATTATGCTGACGTAACACCTTTTTCAAATCCGGAATCAATATCTCACCATAATGAAACACCGAAGCAGCCAGTGCCGCATCAACATTGCTTTTTTCAAACACATCAACAAAATGCTGCACATTCCCTGCGCCACCCGATGCAATTACCGGGATATTTACCGCATCGTTCACGAGTTTTAAAAGCGGGTTGTCAAACCCACCCTTAGTTCCGTCATGATCCATGGAGGTTAGTAATATTTCCCCTGCACCCCGGCATTCCGCCTCCATTATCCAATGCAGGGTTTCTTTTTCGGTTGCTATACGTCCACCGTTTAAATGCACCAGGTTAATTCCATTTGTTAGCCGGGTATCCACCGCGATAACCACAAACTGAACGCCGAATGCCTTTGCCAACTCGTCAATCAGTTCCGGGTTACGCACTGCGGCCGAGTTAATGGAGATTTTATCAGCCCCAGCGTTTAAAAGCGCATCAGCATCGGCTATTTCATTTATGCCACCGCCAATGGTGAAAGGTATGTTTATCTGTCGTGCAACAGCTTTTACCAGTTCAACCATGGTTTTGCGCCTTTCATGCGTAGCCGTAATATCCAAAAACACCAATTCATCGGCACCCTGGTTAGAGTAGTTCCAGGCCAGTTCAACAGGGTCGCCCGCATCACGCAAGTCGACAAAGTTTACACCTTTTACCGTGCGGCCGTCTTTAACGTCGAGACAGGGAATTATTCTTTTACTAAGGCCCCCCGGCCCCCTAAAGGGGGAGTTAATAGTTTGTTTAATTGTATTCAATACTTTTTCTAATTGACTAAATATTTCTTCATTCTTAAAACGAAGAACTTTAATGCCATCACTTTCTATATTACGTTGTCTTTCGATGTCGGCTGCTGCTATTTCTGGAACATCATGTATGCTTCCATCAACTTCAATAACTATTTTATGCTGATGACAATAGAAATCTGCAATATAAATACCCAAAGGATGCTGTCTGCGAAATTTTGTACCAAGCTGACTCCCTTTCAAATATCCCCAAAAGAACCATTTCAGCCTGTGTCATGTCATTTCTGAGCGCCTCGGCGTTTTTGAATATCAACCTGTTGGCACCAAAAAACATGTTTTGTTTCATATTATGCTATCTTTCCCCCTTTAGGGGGTCAGGGGGCCTTTATATTGAGATCAATGCCTCCAAATTCCAATTCTTCACTTCTTCAATCGTAATTCTTCCCTCGTAAATCGCTTTACCAACCACACATGACTCTACTTTTAATGCGCTTAGCTTTTCGATATCGTCCATTGAACTTACGCCGCCGGAAGCTATCAGCTTAATAAAAGGCGAATGATCGAGCAGCTTTTCATACAGTTCGATCCCTGCACCGCCGAGTTTTCCATCTTTATTAATATCGGTACACAAAAACCTGAAGAAACCCAGTTGAAGGCATTTATCAACGTAGTCCATCAGTTTAACCGGCGAGCTTTCCATCCATCCGGAGTATTTTATAACTTCGTCCAATACATCAATGGCCACCACTACCTGGTCGGAGCACTTATCGCGCCCGCAAATTTCTTTGCTGAGCTCTTTAAGGAATGATGGATTTGTGATGGCCTGAGTGCCCACTATTACGCGGTGCACGCCAGCGTCAATCAGTTCCTTTACTTTATCGATACTGCGGATACCGCCGCCGTACTGAACTTTCATGTCCGTTTTACGGATCACATCAAAAAGGTATTGCTGATTGCTGAAATCGCTTTTGGCGCCGTTTAAGTCAATAATGTGGATAAAATTGGTGCCGTTGGACTGGTACCTGTCGATCATTTCCTCCAGGGAAACGTCGTACTCGGTGACCTGTTTGTAGTCGCCTTCACGCAGGCGGACTACTTTTTTATCCAATATATCAATAGCCGGAATAATGTACATGTCTTTAAAGTTTTGAGAAGTTTCTTAGTAATGTTTCGCCATAAGCGCCTGACTTTTCGGGGTGGAATTGAACTCCATAGAAATTATCCCGCCAAATTGATGCCGAAAATTTATTACTATAAGTTGTTGATGATAAAGTATATGCAATATTATACTCAATAAAGTATGAATGTACGAAGTAAAAGTGTGAACCCGCCGGAATATTTTCAAAAAGAGGGTTCTCCTTTTCGGGATAAACCCTGTTCCAACCGGTATGTGGCACCTTGTGTGTTGTACTGCTGGCGAATTTTAACGTTTTAATGGGAAAAATGTCCAGTAAATCGGAATCGCCTTCTTCGGAATATGTAGTAAGCAGCTGCATACCCACACAAATACCCAATGTTGGTTTAGTTAATGCTTTTATTGCCGGCACTAATCCTGTATGCTCCAATTTACTCATGGCAGCGCCGGCATGCCCTACGCCGGGTATGATGTACCGGTCGTACTGATCAAAATCAGCTTCGGTAGTAATCATCCCATAAGGAATGCCAAGCCGCTCCAAAGCAGCAGTTAAAGAGAATATATTCCCGGCGCCGTATGTTATTATGCCTGTCATTATTTTTTGTAGCAGTTGCAGGTTTTAGTAGCAGCTAAATCTTGTAATAAACTGCTACTGCTACTAAAACCTGCCACTATAAAAGCCCTTTCGTACTCGGTAAAACCATGTTATTCACATCCCTTTTTACAGCCATTTTTATGGCCTTGGCGAACGCTTTAAATATAGCCTCAATTTTGTGGTGTTCGTTATCACCTTCGGCTTTTATATTTAAGTTGCATTTGGCCGCATCGCTAAACGATTTAAAGAAGTGAAAAAACATCTCTGTCGGCATTTCCCCAATCTTTTCTCGTTTAAATTCGGCATCCCATACTATCCAGTTCCTCCCGCCAAAATCGATAGCAACCTGTGCCAGGCAGTCATCCATCGGCAGGCAAAAGCCATAACGTTCAATCCCTTTTTTATTTCCAAGGGCCAAAGCAAATATCTCACCTAAGGCTATCCCTGTATCTTCAATGGTATGGTGCTCATCAATATGCAGATCGCCGTTGGCAATAATTTCCAGGTCAATACTGCCATGCCGCGCAATCTGATCGAGCATATGATCAAAAAAATGCAAGCCCGTTGATACCTTAGCCTCACCTTTGCCGTCAAGATTTATTTTTATGGCGATGTCTGTTTCTTTTGTTGCCCGGCGGTGTTCAAACACCCGCTGGCCAAGCTTTAAAAACTCATATATCTTTTCCCAGTCGGTAGTTTCAAGTGCTACAGTGCCCGTTATCTTATCAGCTTCGTCCTGCCCGCTAAATTCATGACTGCCCAAATTCGAATTATCATTCAGCCATATGGCTTTAGCGCCTAAATTATAGCCAAGCAATACATCGTTTTTACGATCACCAATAGTGTATGAGCCTTTCAAGTCATATTTATCCGCATCAAAATATTGGGTAAGCAGGCCGGTTGCCGGTTTACGCGTAGGCGCGTTTTCAGCAGGAAACGTGCGATCCACACAGATGTTCGAAAACACTACACCCTCATTTTTAAATGTTTGCGATACAAAATTCTGCACGGGCCAAAAGGTATCCTCGGGGTACGAAGCTGTTCCCAAACCGTCCTGGTTGGTTACCATTACCAGTTCGTAATCCAGTTCTTTGGCAATCTTAGGCAGGTATTGCAATGCGCCGGGGTAAAACTCCAGTTTGGCAAATGAGTCAATCTGCTCATCAGCGGGTTCTTTTATCAGCGTTCCGTCGCGGTCGATGAAAAGTATTTTTTGCGGGTTGCTCATTTAATATGCTCTAAGGTTTTTAACAGAATCTCGTTTTCTTCGGGCGTGCCCACCGTTATCCGCAGGCATCCCTCGCATAGCTCAACTTTGGAACGGTCGCGTACGATAATGCCTTTTTGAACTAAAAAATTATAGATAGCCTTAGCATCGGTAGTTTTTACCAGGATGAAATTAGCGTCGCTGGGGTAGATATCAAGTACGAAATCAAAATCTTTCAAGCCTAAAACCAGCTTATCACGTTGCAATAAAGTTTCCTTTATCCAGCCGTTTACCTGGTCAATATTTGCCAGGGCCTGCAATGCCAATTGTTGCGAGGCCTCATTGATGTTATAAGGGGGTTTAACCTTATTCATCACCTCAATTATTTCTTCGCTGGCAAAGGCCATACCTACACGCAGGCCCGCCAGTCCCCATGCTTTTGAAAGCGTTTGCAACACCACCAGGTTGCCGTATTCGGTAAGTTCCTGTATAAATGTTTTTTGGCGACTGAAATTGATGTAGGCCTCATCAACTACCACAATACCATTGAAATTTGCCAGCACTGTTTCCACATCCGTCCGGTTGATAGAGTTGCCGGTGGGGTTATTAGGCGAACAAACAAAAATGAGTTTGGTATGCTCGTCAATGGCCTCGGCAATACCATCCAGGTTGAGCTGGAATTCGGCAGTAAGCGGTACATTTTTTACGGCGATATCATTAATATTTGCCGAAACCAGGTACATGCCGTAAGTAGGGGGTACCAGTATCACATTATCGACGCCCGGATTGCAAAAACTACGAAAAAGGATATCGATAGCTTCGTCGCTGCCATTGCCCAGGAATATATTCCTGATGGGGACGCCTTTTATCTCGCTCAGGCGCTTTTTTACTTCGTACTGCAGGGGATCCGGGTAACGGTTATATTGTTGTTCCAACGGCGAACCAAATGCGTTCTCGTTAGCATCTAAAAACACACTGGCCTCTCCCTGGTACTCATCACGTGCCGACGAGTAGGGGGTTAAGTTTTTGATGTTTTCTCTGAGTAAAGTATTTATATTGAACATTTTGTAAAATCTTTTTGTCTGAACCTTGATTTATAGGATTTGAGGATTGGCTTGATTGTTTCAAGTGTGATTATTAATCCTGATAATCCCTAAATCCAATGAATCATGGGTCAGACATTCTTAAACTAACTGCATTTTTATGGGCATGCAGACCTTCCAGTTCCGCTAGTATTTCTACCGATGGCCCGATGTTCTTGATGCCATCGGGCGTGATATGCTGAAAAGTTATTTTTTTGACGAATGAATCAACCGATACACCCGAATATGCCCTTGAATAGGCACTGGTAGGCAGGGTATGATTGGTGCCCGATGCATAATCCCCGGCACTCTCTGGTGTTAAGTTCCCTAAAAATACCGAACCTGCATTGATGATCTTTGGTGTTATTTGCTCCCATTTTTCGGTCGCCAGTATCAGGTGTTCCGGTGCGTACTGATTACTGAAATCCATGGCTTCACCCAGGTTTTTGGTAATTACGATGTATGAGCCTGCCAAAGCAATCTTCACAATTTCGGCGCGGGGTAACACTGGCACCTGCTTTTCTACTTCCGCTAAAACATCAGCCGCAATTTTTTCATCGGTACAAACCAAAATGGATTGACTATCAATGCCGTGTTCAGCCTGGGCCAGCAAGTCAGCTGCTACATACGCGGCATTTGCAGATTGATCAGCTATTACCAATACTTCCGAAGGACCGGCAGGCATGTCGATCGCTGTTGTGGTAGTTGACTGTATGATGGTTTTTGCCTTGGTAACAAACTGGTTTCCTGGGCCAAATATCTTATCAACTTTGACGATGCTTTCGGTACCGTATGCCATCGCGGCAATGGCCTGTGCCCCACCTGCCAGATAGATCCGATCAACACCCAACAATAAAGCAACATAGGCCACAAATGCATTTACCTTGCCATTTTTTTGTGGCGGCGAACAAACCACCATTTCATGACAACCCGCAATTTTTGCCGGTATGCCCAGCATTAAAAAGGTGCTCGGTAATACTGCAGATCCGCCCGGGATATACAGCCCCACTTTTTCAATCGGCCTTATTTCGCGCCAGCAGGTTACGCCGGGCATGGTTTCAACTTTATCTTCGGTTTTTAACTGGGCGTGGTGAAACTTATAAATATTATCGTAGGCAATCCGCAGAGCGGCTTTCTGATCAGCGTTTACAACAGATGCAATTTCGGTAAGCTCATCTTTATCCAGGTAAAGTTTCGTCAATTCTACCTTATCAAACTTAAAGGCATAATCCAACAGGGCACTGTCGCCATGATCTTTAACTTTGGCAATTACCTCTTCAACAATTGTCCGCACTTCATTAGCCGGGTCAACATTACGTTGAACCAAGTTCTGCACATCGGCCTGACTTAATTCTGAATAGTCATATATCTTCATTTCAGTTTGCAGTTATGAGTTTGCAGTTTGCAGCAGTACTTGCACGATACATGCCAACTGCTAACGGGATACTGCCAACTATTTCAAAGAATTATCTTCTCAATCGGCATTACTACAATGCCCTGTGCGCCGGCTTGTTTAAGCTGGCTTATCCGGTCCCAAAAATCGCGCTCGGGTATAACGGTATGTACGGCAACCCAATCTTCTTCGGCCAAAGGTACAACCGATGGGCTTTTAACACCTGGTAATAATGCCGTAATTGCTGCTAAATTATCGCGGTGCACATTTAACACTACATATTTGGTTTCTTTGGCCCTTAAAACCGATTGAATACGCTGTATCAATTCCTTTACCAAATCCTCGTTTTCGCTGCCTTTACGGCCTATCAAAACGGCTTCCGACGACATTACATCAGCAAAAGGTACCAGTCCGTTACTTTTTAGCGTGCCGCCGGTTGATACCAAATCGCAAATGGCATCACTCAAACCCAGGCCCGGCGATATCTCAACCGATCCGGATATAGTTCGGATATCCGACTGAATATTATGCTTTTTCAGAAACTTACCCAAAATAACAGGGTAGGTGGTAGCTATTGATTTGCCTCCTAAATGACTCAATTCCTGGATATTGCTGCTGATAGGAACGGCAATCTTAAGGGAGCATTTTCCAAAACCAAGACGCTGCAGGTAGCTAACTTCAACCTCGGTTTCCTGTATCACATTTTCGCCCACAATGCCTAGGTCGGCTATGCCATCCTGTACATATTCGGGAATATCATCATCGCGTAAAAAAAGAATTTCGAGCGGGAAATTGGAGACAGGGGAGATGAGCGAGCTCTTGTAGTTTTCGAAACTAAGGCCGCAGTTTTTTAGTAATTCAACGGATTTTTCGTTGAGCCGACCCGATTTTTGGATCGCTATTTTTAGTGTTTTCACTGATTAAAATTAAGGAACTATAGTAAAAAGAATGAACCGGGGGTGTTATTTCGCGTAGAAACATACATTATCTGATCACCACATGGTGGTGATGGTGGAGATGAAGATGATGTAATGTTATGCTGTTCATTTTATAGTATAGTAAAACTATAGATTATTTGCGCAAAGATAGAGAGTTGTTTGGGATATCAAAATAAAAATATTTATTTAATGCCCGGTTTCCAAAATACTTCAGCAGCAATAAATAAAGAGCTGGTAAATGGTTATAAACTATGATCGGCAGGCAAATCGACACTGTTTGCGAGTTTCCTTGCTGTCCAGTCTTCGTCCGCATCAGCCCAGAACGGGTCGGATTCCGGCAAACCTAGTGGCAATAAGATAGCCGAACACAAATATAAACTACCTGTTGAAATATAGCCCTCACCCAGAGAGGGCTGATGCCCGTAAAGCCCAATCGTTAACCAGCCATTATCATCAAATAGCCCTTTTTCCTTAGTGAATTTTTCAATAACCGCAGTTAATCCACACCGCACCTGCGCCGGTTTAAGCTGCTTGGGTAATTGCTTTTGCAGCGCCATATTGGCCAGGTGATGAAAAGCCCCTGTACGATAGGTGATTGAACGACCAATGGGCGGGTAGCTGCCGTCAGTAGCAATTAAACGTTCCTGGATGACGGCATATCTTAAATTATGTCCCAGCACCTTTTGTTGTATCGGTTCGTACGAAGGGTCTTTTGCCGACACGATCTTTAAAATATCATAAAGATATGGATGGATCACGAAACTGTTATAATAGTCCCAGTGAAACTCCGGGCCATCGCCGTACATGCCATCTCCTTTATACCATTCCTGGTGCCGGTCAACAGCATATTTAATCCTTTGTGCATCAAAGGGCTCCTTTATGCTGATAAAAAAGGCTTCGATCATCGCCGCGAACAACAACCAGTTGCTTTCGGGCGGCTTGATAACGTGGGTTTTTCGTAAGGCGACGATCACATTACTTTGTGTCCCGGCATCTAACGCCTGCCATAATTTGGGGCAACGGATCATGGCGTAAGCAAAAAAAGATGCGTCGACTAAGGGCTGTCCGCCTTCATCACCCCAGTTCATATAATCTTTGGCTGTGCGGTTTACCGCATTGTTTATGCCTTTTACGGCGAGTGAAAAGTATTTATGCTGAAGTTGAGCTTCGCCGGCATTTAAATTATCTGCCTGCAGCCATGGGGCTATACCGGCTAACAGGCGCCCGAAAGCTTCGAGGTGACTATATTTAGCCCGATCTTTAACTTGCGAAGGCTGGCCTGTTTCAACCGGCATTTTTTGTTTGAGTTCATCTGCAGCCAATGCAGATAACACCGGGTTTGCCAGTTTTTCGAGAAAACTGATCCATTGTTTCCTGGTATTAGTCGCTGGAGGCATCGCCGACCCAATAGCAGGTAATAGCAGGGGAGATATGCTGAGCATTCCGGCATTTTGCAGAAATTTTCGTCTCTTCATGCGATATCTGATTTCAGGGCAATCTATGATGACAGGAATGAAACAAAGCGGACCTTATTACTTCTCCTCGCAATAATACACCTCACCGCCCTTAGCCGCACCAATCTTCACCAACTTTTTATTTTTGGCGATATCCTGCAGGCTAAGCAATTCGGAGTTGTTCAGTGTATCAAACCACACCAGGTAAAAACGTTTTTGGGCGTAAAACTTATCTACATCAGCCTTAAAAAACTTATGCGGGATTAAGGTAGATGACATCCCTGTAAAGAGGTAAACGGCCTCGTCGGCGTCTGTATAAATAGGAGTAGGGGAGTTGAACAGATTTTTATGATGTTTAAGGTATACCACAAAGTCCGATTTATTCCAATCGTCATCGCTGTAACCAGGTACGCCATAGTCGTTCTCATCATCATAGCGCTGCCAATCAGTTTGATAGGTGGCATATTCAAAGGCCAGCATCAATATCATAGCGACGCCTGCAAGTGCATATTTGGCTTTTGATTTTACCATGGCTATTACATCGGGCACCCAGCAGGTACAGGCTATTAAAAGCGGAATAAACATAGGTGATATCAACCGGCTGTTGATACGTTCAAACCGCGAAATACTGGCCCATATCACAATAAAAAGTCCGTAAACAATGGCAAACGCAATTACAATATTTTCGTAACTGTTCATGCGGCCCTTAAATGCTTTAAACAGTAAAACGGCTATCAGCGCTGCTAATATTACCGCGGCTATTAAAGTGGCGTATGGATATGGTTTGTTACCGAGTGCCCCCCAGTCGCAAATTACGGTACCAAAATAATGCAGGTTTTCGGAAAACGAAGTGATAGATGGTTCACGCGTGCCGGTACTTAAACCTGTAGAAAGTTTGTTTAAAACTAAATTGGCCACCAGTAATGAAATGGATATCGTCCCGTAAAATAAAATATGGCCTATCTTCTTTTTTATGGGTAACTCAGTATCCAGCAACAGCAGTAAGCCGCCCGTAGCCACAATGGTAACGCCAACATAGCGGGTTATACAAGCAATGGTTGTTACGGCGCCTACAAGCAGTAACCATTTTAGCGTATGCGTTTGCATATACTTCCAATAGGCAAGTTTAAACAACATAACCTCCAGTATAAACAGCGTCTCGGACCATAGGTAGGTGTATATCTCCAGCAAGCCCGGGCTTAAAATAATGGCAGCCAAAATCAGCCATTTGTATATACGTGAATGGGCGACAAACTTTTCCATTATCCATCCGCTTGTAAACACTACAGCTGCAAAAAGGGAGGCATCAATCATCGCCCCGGCTTTAATAGGGTCAACCCGGGTTATAAATTGGATAACACCTAAAAAAAACGGGTAAAAAACCGGAAAAAATGTAATTGGATGTTTGTTAAACGTGAGCAGGTTGCCATGTGCCTGTATATTGGTTGCCGTGCTGGCATACATAATAGAATCGGGCGAAATGCCAACACCGCTATATTTAGTGTACAAATAGATCACAAAAAAGCCAATACAAGCGGCTATAAAGGAGTCAAGATTAGTTAAATAGCGCGAAAACTTCATTGTTTTTATTTATGACTGCTGTTGGCAAGGGCAAATTAATTAAAAAATTGATCAAATAACATTACAACCTTTCAACAATCAATTAATCAATCAAATCAAGCACTTCGGCAATCGGCTGATCACTGTCTATCAAAATACCTTTAACACCCGCTGCTGTGGCAGCTTCAACATCACGTTCGCGGTCGCCGATGAAATATGATTTCGCCGGATCTAAATTATATTTTTCGATGCCCTGCAGCAACAAACCCGGTTTGGGTTTACGGCAATCACAATCGCCGGTAAAATCAGGGTGGTGCGGACAGTAAAAAATGTCGGTTATCTCAATGCCCCGCTCATGATAAGCCTGCTTTAAATACGTGTGCATTTTTGCCAGTTCCTCTTCGGTGTACCAGCCTTTTGCCAGGCCGCCCTGGTTAGTAGCAACCAGCAGCAGGTATCCTTTTTGCTGTATGCTTTTTAAGGCATCAAAATTATCAAGCAAATGAAAGTCCTCAAAGCGGCGCACGTAGTCGCCCATTTCCTGGTTTAACACGCCATCACGATCTAAAAAAACAGCTTTATTTTTTGCAGGCATTTAATAAAATTTTG
>Ga0206865_1157_pt1 | contig 18901 bp, 19 predicted proteins | sample Alteio_BWOrgCont_39_FD_152628 | JGI IMG/M metagenome (GOLD analysis project Ga0206865, IMG submission 152628) | Enriched cells from forest soil in Barre Woods Harvard Forest LTER site, Petersham, Massachusetts, United States -... | ecosystem: Environmental > Terrestrial > Soil > Temperate forest >...
GAAGCCTGCCAGCGGTATCTGGCAGCTTGTCGTTGGCCGGACGGGTTCACTTGTCCCCGATGTGGCCATGGAAAAGCCTATGAGTTGGTGAACCAGCGTCGGCACCAATGCGGCAAGTGCCGCTATCAGGTTTGGCTGACCTCTGTGACGATCCTTCATCGGACGAAGGTACCGCTGGCCCATTGGTTCTGGACGGCGTATCTGATAACCATTGACAAGCGCGGCGTATCCGCCCTGCTTCTGCAGCGTCAGCTGGGCCTGACCTGCTACGAGACCGCATGGATGATGCTGCACAAACTCCGCCGGGCGATGGTGAACGTAGGGAACCTCTGCGCGGCGAAGTAGAGGTGGATGACACTTGGATCGGCGGGGAGCAAGCGGGACTTTGGGGGGAGCCGACAACTGAAGGACAGGCGGGCGGCTCTGGTCCTGGTCGCCGTCGAAAAGCGTGGCCGAGCTTCCGGCCGGGTTCGCATGAGTGTGATTCCGGACTTCAAGGCTGCCACGATCAGGTCGTTCCTAACCCAAAACGTTGCCTCGGGTTCCACGATTAGCACCACTCTTATAGACAGTCAATAGGAGCGAACAACCACCCTGGCCGAGTTGTGGGCTTAGTGTACCTCGATGCTGGGTATTCTTACGCGTTCGACGATGGCAAGGGAGCAAGCATAAAGGAAGTTATGGAACTTCACGCACCCCAACCGCCTCCACCTGACTGAACGGACCTAGCCAGCTCCAGTTCGCTAGATCAGTACTACGATCGCGTGAACGGATTTGGATTCCCCGAAGCGGAGCTCCGCCAGCTAAGAGAATCAACTCCTGGCGGAGGAGTCGGGAAGGGACGCAACTTTCCGGGAGGTTCTCTGCTGATGGCAGTGATCATGGGCACGACGAAGTTCACAGCTATTCCAGTACCTGCACTTCTTATCTTTGGGAATCCGCATAGTCTCGGAATCTGGGTCGACGCAACATAGATCCATCAGTGCGGGCCGCAGCCAAGGCCTATTCCTCGTCGTTAGCCTATACCCCACGCCATCGGGCACAATGGTTGAACAAGATTGCGCAGGTCGGCGTGCGTCTTCTCTTGAACACCTATCATTGTTTGGCATTATTTATGCAGATATCAATAATCCGCCTCATTCAGGATCTCTATACCACCGACAAGGATAATCAGACGTTTCTTCATGCTCGCCTCGGGTTGGGTCAGGACGTTCTCAAGCCGTACAAAGAAGCGTTGGACCGCTGGCTGTGGCCGGATGTGTTGCGGAACCATGATACTTCCGTCGCAAGGGCGAAACAGGCCATCTCCAGTTATCGGAAGGCTGTTGGTGAACCCGCAGGCCTCGCTGAGTTGATGGTGTACTACTGTGAGACTGCTGTCGGGTTCTCCAGTGACATCGGCGTGCAAGATGAAGGCTTCTTCGATGCGCTCGTCCGGATGTTCGAACAGGCGCTCAAAGTCACTCTCCAGCTACCTCCGCGCGACCGCGACGCGACGATCAGCCGGTTGGATCGCGTGCGTACCGTCAGCCACAATCTGGGCTATGGCGTGGGCGAAGATATGGACTTCCTGCTTGCGAAATACACCAAGACATGACCGCCATCAATGAGCACTTTCGCCCAATGTCGAAATACATCTTGCAACGTTATCAACCCACTTCACAGTCTCAACCTTGGTCGCACCTCGGTGCGCCGCATCCTGAACAGGAGAACCCAGGCATGAAAAGCGCTCCGACAGAGTTCCACAAAATCTGGGTCGAACAATGCGCCGCGACCGAAATATCCGCGAGAATTTCGGCCTGATGAACGCGCTCGATTATCTGATGGGCGAGAAGCTCTTCTCCTTTCTGCACGCCCCGAGCGCGATCCCCTGTTCGCTGCCGAGGTGCCTGCCTTCATCGACGAAATCCGGCGACTGTTTACAGCCCGGGAGATCCGCGATGATCTCGATCACCTGGAACGTACGAAATATCTCGCCTCTCAGGAGCCGGACCTGGAGCCCGAATCTGAGGAGGATCTTGATGAAGAGGAGTTCGATCTGGAAAGCCCGGTGATGGGCGCACAGGAACTGCTCCGCTTCTCCTGTGTCCGTGAACTGCTTGAGGCGTAAACAATGACAAAGCCGAAACGTGATCCAACCCGGGAGAACCGCATCCATGAGCAAATCATCGTGGATGCCTATGGGCCCGAAGAGCAGGCCATGGGCTGGTACTACTATCTTGAAGAAAATATGCAGTTCCCGTTTCAGGCACAGTGCATCGCCACCCACCCGACTTCGCCGCTTCGCAAAGGAGAGTCTGTCGAAGCCCGACGCCTGGCGCCCGAAGACGCATGCAGCATGCGACATGCTCGTGATGATCCGATGGCAAGGCCGGAACATGGCCGTCCCGCTCTCGCAGTTGAAGGCCGCCGGCGTGGATCAATCAACGAACAAGCTATCCAAGACTGGCATTACTGGATCGAACAAGGGTACTGTTTCTGAACTACGCACGCCTGCCAAAAACTCACCGATAATCCGCTGACTCTGTCCAGCATCCAGCGCTTGATGCTTGCCGGGCCGAGGTTTCTCGTACAGTGCCGACTCCAACCCTTCTTCTTCATAACGCCGGGCAATGGCACGCACGGTCTTGCCGGCCACGCCTACATTGGCGGCCACCTGCGCCACTTTCTACCCATCGTCAAACTGGCGCAGAATCAAAGCTCGCCGCAATAAGCGTGCCGATTCTTGACTTTTCGCAGCATTTGAACCAGCTGCTCCCGATTCCTCAAGCGTTCGGAACGCCAAAGCTCACCTTGAGCGATGGAACTCACCGCTAAGGAGCTAAGGAACGAGCTCAGCGGCGAGACTTTGGGATTGCGCCAACTTGGCCTCCGTCTCATCCCAGTTACGCCAACCCCGCTCCCCCCCACATCCATTGATGAAATGCAGAAAGCAGGGGCGAAGCGAAGGTGAGGCCGGGTCGAGTGAGTAGGTTGTATCCACACGATAAGAGGACGGGCTCGCTGAAGCTCGCTCAAAATCTGCCATGCCTCGCATTCCATCGACAATGTAGTTGTATTTGGGCGCGAGAGTCTGCTGATCCTGAAGCCCAAACTTCCAGACGGTTGCGACCAGTGTCCCCTGGTCGCGCGTCTTCCATCCAGGATCATCGAAGATCGCCCGAGTGTACGTGTGCCATGTGTCCAGAAAGTCCATGGACCCTGAGTCGAAAAGAAAGACGCCGCCGTTCCAGTGGTGCCAATCCGGGTTGGAGACATCGACTCCGAACTTGGACGCAATCCCCTGCCGTAAATGATCGCAGCTGCCGCGAACGCAGGAACATCGCACAGCATATCGGCTAAACGTGGGGAGGCGCGTATGATCGGCCGCAAAAGTAACCGGGCCCTGCTTTCGCTGGAATATCCGGTCCACGCCGCTATGGACTGCGACGACATCGCTATCGAGGTAGCAGCAAATGCGATCTGCGTCGCCGACAATGCGATGCAGCCCCGTCTTCATCAGTATGCTTGCCTGGTGGTTGTCGAAGCGCTCGGGAACATCAATGCGGATCACGTCGTCGTGCTCGATCTTGCGGTCATAGCGCGCCGCAACAACCAGAATGTCCTGTCTCGAAAAGTGCTTAAGGAATCGCAGTGAAAGATTCACTTGCTCAACGTGATCATCCCCGGTTACTGCGTATACAAACAGGTTCGCGGATCGCCTCATCGCTTGGGAGCCCTCTGAATCGGCGACGCGTCGTCTTCAGCGCGGAACCTTTTCGGAGAAAGATTGCATGCAGCAGTTAAAGTGGACACGATCTGCGAATCCATACGCATCTCCTAGTAGAGAAGGGTTTCCACAGCGCCGAGTGCCTGTTCTCCGGTAATAATCCTGCTGTCCTGGATCATGGTTCGATGACTGAGACCGTTGCTGCCAGAGATGGACTCCTGCACACGAGGGGAGCCTCTGGTCACCTCGCTACCGATAAGATGAATAGAGCACTCTTTTGGCTCGTCATACCACATTGGCGAGTGCTGGAGCCACACCCCCACCGTAGGCAGATCGCGCTTCGCCATACTCAGGTGAAAGGGCCCGGTAGGCACTCCAATGGTGAGGGATGCGAGCTTCAAAAGGGCCTTCATGATCATCCCGAAGGGAATGCTTTCGTGGCTGGCGGTTCCGAACAATTCGGCGTAGCTGAAGCAATTGGTTGCCTTCGATCGCACAGTATGAACTCCATCGAAGAGGCGATCCTCCATGGCAAGGAAGATCCACCGGCGATCCTTTTTCAAAAGGAGGCGCATGAACTGCCGGCACTCTTCTGCTTCTCGCCGCTGGCGGGGAGGCAAGTCCTCACGCCAACGATGCCCCCAGTTCTTACCCGTAGAGGTGTAGCCGTTTCTCGCCAGGATACATAGCTTTCTGCCGCCAAATTCGGCGAAATTTCTCAATCGGGCCTCTACCCAGCGAACGACCCAAGGCGCAACCTCAAAGTTAATGGAGTTGATAAGTGGCACGCCTGATTCAAGCACCGGAAAGCTGGCACGTGGTGCGATATGTCGAGCCAGGTTGCGCGCTTTTGAATGGTAGGGATAGGCCTTGGTCCCAAAGGTTTCCGGATAACTCGTCCATAACAGAGTAGTGATTTTGTTCTCCCGGCAGGCCTCATAAATCGACAGAGGCATGGAAACTTTCTGCTTCCCACCGTCGATGAGGTTGTAAACCAGCCCCAGATTGCGGTTGCTAAGAGAGTCTCCGTCGGCCGCCTGAACTGCTGGCGGCCCTCCCACAAATATAGGAGTAACGTATTCGCTTCCGTCCATCACAGAGAGATAGTCGTCGCCGAATCGCGTTATCCAATAGCGGTTAGACGGCTCAAGGAGCGGCAGAACATAGCCCAGCCCGACGAGATCTCCGAAGCCGTGCGGCCAGTAGATAAGTACGTTTTCTCCCCGGATTGAAGCGAAGTCGCCGCAGTCGTGTGTGCATAGTCGCATTGACCGCGTCTTGAGCTGGATCTCACCATTCGAGCCTTTCATAACTGATCCTGCGGCATGGGAACCGGCTGCTCACCAAGCTGTGATTTCTCCTCAAACGTGTTCCTCGATAAGCCTGCGAGAGTTCTCTGCGTCACATCTATCTCATTAGCCGAGAGATAGTTGCACACACCTCCATCAAAATATCTTCGGATTGATCGGATCACATCTGCCGTGCCGATCATGTGCATGCAATGCGGTAAGTCGCCAACAACATCCACGCAAATCTTATCCGCCGCGTCACTTAAAGAGTTATCGCCCAACGAATGAGTCCGCTGTCTCCCACATCCCGTGGTATCACAGCAGATCAATGAGCCTATCGTATGCAGAAACTGGTGAGTAGGATAACGTTGCCACTGCGTGGATCGCCCGCCGCCGGAAATCACCACGCATGCGCGATTGGGCGAATCATGTTTTGTCTCCACGGCGGCGGAGAGATGCATGAGGAGGTTGAGGGGGCAGAGCACTCCCTGGGCGTGGTGAATGAGCCGGATAAGTTGACGCAGATCCGTTTTCCCTCGCAAATCGACCACTCCGTTCAACTCTGGATGATAGTCTCCCTGGGCCCCTACCTGAACGAAGAGAATACGGTCGCGGAATGTGTCAATGACAGCCTGGAAACGTTCATGCTCCCACCACTTGATCGTCTTTTCGAACGTGCCGCCGGCGCAAACTACCCAGAACGGTATTTCGTCTCCGGTGAGTTCCTGCACCTGAGACATCCACGATTTCTCCCGCCGCGAAAGGTACAGATCGCCCCGAAACAGTGTGGGTTTGATGTCAACATTCAGAAGATTGCCAAGATATCTTAGGAACCCATGTATGAAGTGGAAAGGCGGATCGTCACTGCGTTGAGTAAGCGGAGGGTTGCAATCGATATGCTCAACGTCTGGATCGCGCGGATCAAGATGGGCAAGGTGGGGGTTATTGCGCCATAACTCAGGGTAGCGAGTACGCACGGCAGTCTGAAACTGATCAGGGCAGGAGGAGTGCAGGTCGCGCACTACTGCCGTCAGCATGACGATTGTGCTGGCACCGTGGTCACATTTCAGAATGACTCGCCGCATCGTTATTACATCGCAAGGGAATGCGCAATCGGTTGTCGAATCGTCGGTTGAGCCGCGCAAAACTCCTGCTGCGTGAGCCAGGCAAGACGGCCGCCGTCAAAGTACATCTGAATTCCGCAGATGACTTCTTCCGCAGAAATCATGTGCATGCAACGCGGCATGTCCTGCACGACGTTGAGGCAGAGATTCCTGGGTAAGTCTTTCTCGCTGCCATCCCCGAGAGGAAGAGTCCGGGCCTTCCAGCACCCGCCCTTTTCACAGCACGGAAGAGCACCGACAGTGTGCAGAAATTGGTGGTGAGGGTAAGCTTCCCATTGAGGTGGTTCGCGCCCGCCGGCGATCACAACGCAGGGCCTTGTTTGTCCGGCCCTGCCCTTTGTCTCGACGGCTGCGGCCAGGTGCATCAGGAATGTCACGCCGCAAACGACGCCCTGAGCGTGATACGTCAGCCTTACTAATTGACGAACATCCGTAAGGCCGCGCAGATCGATCACCCCTCGCAATGGTGGATGATAGTGGTGCAACTCGCCTACCTGCACAAACTGGATCTTTTGATAGAAATGATCGACAACTTGCTGGTACCGGTCGCTGGCCCACCATTTGGCGGTAAAGTCGTACTTACCTCCAGCGGCAATCACCCAGTATGGAATCTCCTTCTTGGTGCGCTCCTGGACCTGGGGTATCCATCTTTTTTCCTGTTGATGAAGGTAGACATCTCCGGCGTATTTTTGTGGAGTGATCTTCAAAGACAGCTTGTGGTTCAAGTACTCAGTGAAGGACTGAACAAAGTGATACGGCGATTCGTTGCTGCGATGGATAAGTGGATAATGGCAGCGGAGCGCCGTCACATCAGGATCATCTTCCCGCAACGGGGTGATCAGCGGATTATATTGCCAGAGTTGATCCACGCTGGTTCGTACATCGGTCAGGAATTCACCCGGATAGCAGGCGTGCAGATCCCGCACGGTCGCGGTCAGCATCAGAATGTCGCCGGGACTCTGGTGGTTTTTGAGTATGAGTTTCCGCATCTATTTACAAGACCCTCCGCAAGCTGGACAAACCGAAGTTTTCTGTCATTTGCGCACTGAGGGATAGGCCTCGATTAGGGCGTGCGCCAACGCTTCCATATCCTTATATTCCGCATGGGGCAGTCTGTGTGTGTGGTATCGATTGTTCTTCAGCTTTACGACCGATATCGGCTTCCCGTTCACCGTGAGAGCGCTCGCTGCTCCGGTTGTCGAAATAATAAAGGGAACATTCTTATACCGAGCGTTCGACGCTGGGTTGCCTCGGGCATCTGATTTCCTCCTTATCGTGGTACCCGGACTGCATTGAAGCAGTCCGGATAATTGGGTGCAGCTGACCTATCTGTTTCTGCTCACGCCTAATCCGAGTCGTACTTGTAACCCAGAGTCAGAGAGTTCACCAGGTCGGCCGGCGTCTGCATGTCGGCTGCCGTATTCCAGGGGAACATCCCATCCGGGAGATTATGACCGACTGGGCCTCCGCTGACAGGAAGATAGCCCTTCCCGAGTCCACCTGCTACCGAAGTCTGCCACAGGTTCCATAGCCGGTCCAGATTGCAGTAGTGGAGGAAGAAGACGGGATCGTTGGGAGAGGTTGGCAGCTCCATGCTGCCCCCCACCCACAGGTGGACGAGATCATCCAGGCTTTCTGCGGCAACTCGGAATCCGCTGGTTGTAGCGCTGCTGAAGTTAGCTGCATCGTATGGAGAAAGAAGCTGCGTCGTTGAGAAAGTCTTAGGAGTCGGCAGAGTCGCACCCGCAGGGAGGGATATGCCGCGACCCAGTGTTCTCCGCAGGGACGCCGGAGGCGCAGAAGTCCCGTCCGGATTCTGCTCGACGGTTGTCCAGATGCCACCGCTCGCCGTCGTTCGGAATGGACCCGTTGTGACCTGATTGGCCTTCGTGGGATCACCGTCGCCTCCCATCAGGCTAGGCGACCAGATCGGGGAAGCTCCCGGTGCAAGCGCGGAGTCGGCAGCCCAGTTCCAATAGGGCATCGCAAATAGAGGCCAAACCTGCTTGCTAATCAACCCTGACAAGTCCTTTTCCAAACTCAGGAGCAGTGCGCGGTGCCATGGGAAGAATGCCGGGCCACCTTGAGCAGCATCGCGATAGGTCGGGTTATTCAGATCGGCTGTGGGATCTCCCGTCGCCGGAGTAGCGTGCGCCAGGGCGCTGGCGTGCGTGAGTATGTAGCTGTCGTATTTGCCGTTTGCCTTGAGGGCGAGCAGCGCATTCACAAATGCGGTTTGCTGAGCAGTCGTGAGGGTCAGCACATTCTTGCGAATTCGAATCGCGGACCCTGATGAAGCGCTCCCACTAGACCCGGAAGAAATGCTACTCATGGACGAAGAACTCGACTTCGATGAGCTGGATGAACTCGACGAACTCGGCTTGGATGAACTCGAAGAACTGGACGAACTCGGCTTTGAAGAGCTCGACGAACTGGACGAACTGGGTTTGGAAGAACTCGAGGACGACGAACTGGACGAACTCGGTTTGGAAGAACTCGAGGATGACGAGCTGGACGAACTGGGTTTGGAAGAACTCGAGGATGACGAGCTGGACGAACTGGGTTTGGAAGAACTCGAGGACGACGAACTGGACGAACTCGGTTTAGTTGAGCTCAAGGACGACGAACTGGACGAACTCGGTTTAGTTGAGCTCAAGGACGACGAACTGGACGAACTCGGTTTAGATGAGCTCAAGGACGACGAACTGGACAAACTAGGTTTAGATGAGCTCGAGGACGACGAACTGGACGAGCTTGGCTTTGCGGAGCTCGAACTGGGCTTCCCAGTGCCTGAACTTTGTCTTCCAGAGCTCTTGCTGGAGCTGGAGCTGGAACTCGAACTGTCCCCTGAGCTATCCCCGGAACTATCTCCAGAGCTATCGCCGGAGCTATCCCCCGAACTATCCCCAGAGCTATCACCGGAACTGCCATCACCGGAGCTGTCTCCGGAGCTACTGTCGCCCGAGCTGTCCCCAGAACTACTATCACCGGAGCTACTGTCGCCACTATCCCCAGAACTGCTATCGCCAGAGCCGTCCCCAGAGCTGTCTCCGGAACTACTATCCCCCGAACTATCACCGGAACTGCTATCACCGGAACTGCTATCACCGGAACTGCTATCACCGGAACTGCTATCACCGGAACTGCTATCGCCGGAACTGCCATCACCGGAGCTGTCTCCGGAACTACTGTCGCTCGAACTACTGTCTCCGCCGTCGCTCGAACTACTGTCTCCGCTGTCGCTCGAACTACTGTCTCCGCTGTCGCTCGAACTACTGTCTCCGCTGTCGCTCGAACTACTATCGCCACTGTCGCTGGAACTACTATCTCCGCTGTCGGAGCTACTGTCGCTGGAACCGCTGTCTCCACTGTCGCTCGAACTGCTGTCGCCACTGTCGCTCGAACTGCTGTCGCCACTGTCGCCTGAGCTGCTGTACGCCTCGTCGTGCGGGCTGACAAGCCGTTCCTGGATCTTCGGCAGACTCAGCGAGATTGCAGCCACCCCCGCGGAGGGCGCCACGCTCACCTTCGGCTGATCCTTCGCCAACAATGGCGGATCACCCTCGTCGTAGGTCGGGTCGAGGGTCACTGTCAGTGAAGTGGCAAACTCATTCGTCTCGCTGATCCTGCAAACAACCGACGACTCGCCCCACACCGCTTCAATCAACTCGCGCAGGTCATCGTCATACATTCGCACGGAGCCGTTGGTTGCATAGAGAAGTCTGCTGGCAGGATTTGGCGTACCGGCGTGAATCACCAGGATGTGGCGGCCATTCTGATCGGCAATCGCTGCCTGACCGCGCACCGGTTCAAGAACGATCATGCCAAACTTGCCGAACTTGCTGCCGTCGTAGGCCGTTCCCCGACCCGTCCGCACGATGCCTCGCATGCGATACTCGCCCGTCGGCGTGTCTCCATAGGGCTGCAGCGGAGAGCGCGTCGGGTTCCGGTGCTCGCTCGCCGCGAAGTCGTTCGCCCGGCCGCACACCGAATACGGACCCGCCAGCTTGCGCCCGGCGTCATCCTTCAGAATCAGCCGACCCACCCGGTTACGGTCCGACGCCAGAATAATTTCAATCGTAGGCATGAGTGCTATCCTCTCCTGGTTTCACCGGCTCATCATGCGAGCAGGGAGCGGTACTGGTCCACCATCCGGTTCATTGAGAAGCGACGTCGTACTGTCGATTCGCTCGCTCGGCCAAAGGAATCCGCTACATCGGGGCGAGTGAGAAGGATCTCGATCTTGTCGGCCATGTCCCGCGGGTCTGTATTCGAGACAACAAAACCATCTACCCCGCTTTGGATCAGTTCCCGGCTCGAAGGCGAAGCTGTTGCGACCACTGGAGTCCCAGCCGCCATCGCTTCCAGCACAGCATTTGAGCATCCCTCTTCATTAAACGCCGACACGAATACTCGGAAGGATCTCAAATGGGGCGTCACGTCATGAACGGCCCCCGCAAAGTGAACATTCTTCAGCCCTAGGTCGGCTGTGCGGCTCAGAAGCGAGTCCTTGTACTTTCGGTGACCGTTCTGGGCCTCACCCACAATCGTCAAAGATGCGCTGCCAAGGCGCTCCACTACGATCGCAAAGCTGTCAAGGAGAAACTCAATCCTGTTCTCCGGGGCAACGCGCCCGCATGTTCCGACGCGCATAACGGTATCGGCCGACCGGTCCGCCGTTTGCGCAAAGCGAGACGCAGGTACGCCATTCGGGATCACAACTACTTTGTCTTTCCAGCCATTCAGTAGCGGATTGGTAGTGCCTGCGTTGGACTTGCAAACAAAGGAATCCAGCCGCGCAACGTAATCGGCCGTAGTGTAGGAGATTCGCCGCTGAAAGGCTATGGTCTCATCGAGTTCCCTGAACAAAAGAGTACCTGGGCTTACATCGATGATTCGCACACTCGTGCATGACAGGATCTTGCTGACCAGTAACTTGACGCAGGCATCCGCATTCCAGAAACACCCTGTGCGAACATTCAAGCTGTCCACCACACTCAGCACGCGTTCCGCGGTGTCTACAACGTGAGCCGGCCTATCGAACATAATCACCTGAACCCCCGCCCGGCTCAACTCTTCTAAATAGAACCGATCGTGAATGGCCCCAAGTACGCAAACGGAGACTCCTTCCTTGCCAGGCATGTTGACCAGGAGGTTCGTGAGGGAGCGCTGAGCCCCGCCCATGTTCAGGTTGTTAGTGACGAACAGAACCCCGGAACGAGGACTGCGCTTGTTCACACCATAGTTCCCAAGCGAAGACCAGATACGCGGGACGAGATCGGAATAGGCAGGCTTCTCAGCGACGATGCGTGCTGTCTGCGGCAGCCTCGACAAAGCCTCTACATACGCCGCTATGTCCGAGGAATCCTGCACCAGGACTGATCCGTCTATAAGCGCCTCCGCATTGCCCCCCGCATTGGCTGCCACTACCGGGCATCCCCATTGCTGCGCCTCAAGCAGAGCGATACTCAGCCCTTCAAAAACGCTCGTGTTGAGATAGACGTCGAAGGCAGAGTAGTAAGGATCGATGTTGTCGACCGCCCCGACAAGCAGAACGTCTTCCTGGAGGCCCAACTCCTCGATCAACCTGCAGACGACTTCAAACGTTAAACGACCGTACCCATAGTCGTGATCCCAGGAACCCACGATCATCAGCTTCGCGTCGCGTATTTTTCGGAGTCCTGCGAGCACCCGGATCGCCCGCGGGTAGGCCTTCTGCGCCTTGAAGCAGCCAACTGTGCCGATAAGAAATGTATCGTCCGCAATGCCGTGGCGGCGTCTCACCTCGAGACGGTTTCTCCGGATATCTTCTTGCATAAACCACCGCTGCAACTCATGGCGAATGGTGACTACAGGCGCCTGGCACCCGCTCTCGCGGAGCTCATTCGCAACGGAATCGGACACAGCCACGACAAAGGGGGTATGCGATGTAGAATAAGACTCAGCCGGATCCTGCCACCCGTCCCTGGCATTGTGGATGACGGGAACGGTTTGTACTCCAGCCTCCCATAGAACTTTGAGGTCACTTGCCGCAATCAGGTGGGTAAAGAGGAGATTCGTCCCGGAGCGCAACACGCTCTCGGCTGTTTCTCGAAGCTTAGCCTCCCGATAACCTGCCTTCCAATGATGTATCTCAAACAATCCAACCGCGCTGATCGAGTACTGTAATCCGACATCCTTTAAGACAAATAGTGTTCCTCTTTTAGAGCGTGCTTGCAGCGTTGAGATGGTTTCATGAACAATGCGCTCCGCTCCTCCCAGCGCAAGACTCGCGATCATGATATTCACGCACGCCATCCGGTCGGCCTCACAGACTGTACTTCTCGTAAAGTTTCGCCAGCGTTGTAAAGGGTCTGGCGTGATTCTTGTCCGGGACATCTCCAGTCATCTTCAAGCCCTTATAGAAGCCCCCAGTGGAACTCAACGTCCTCCAGCACTCGTGCAGCCAATGAATTACATAGAAGTTATCTGGAATGGGCGCATCCCGCTCAATGAAATCCCTGACGTGCCCGTTCCAAAGATCAGCGTTGCTTATGTCACTCCTGACAAAACGAGACAACCCCAATTCTCGGACAGTCTCGCTCAGTGCGCGATTTCCAAAGTGCCAGTCGCCATCTTCACGCAGGTCACGCGCAGCTCGCTTGTAAGTCATCTCCATTAATCTGCTTCTCGACGGACACTTCATAACATTTCCTACAGCGCCTAGTCGATGACTGCGAAACAAATAAGGTTCAGCAAAATCGAGCGGCTTGAGACACGTCACATCCATATCAACCCAGTATCCCCCGTGCTCATAGAGGAGCTTGTAACGAAAGAGATCGGAGAACCCTGCACAACTACCGCTTCCCACCCCGCACTCCACGTCAATGGTCGATCTCTTAAATACGTAGTCTGCCGGAAGAATCTCAGCTGCATCCCTTAACCGCACCCCTCGCGGTAACTGGCAATGGATATCAGAGTAAGTCCATAAGTTGAACTCGTGTCCGTGGTGGGCAAAAGAGCAAAGGGTCAGCAACTCCAGCCTTGAGAGGTTGGACCCTATCCACAGGCCGTGGACAGTGCGGTTCGATTCATTCATTGGAACCGTCCCGGAAGGGAGGAATGGCTGACTCTCGAGTTCGCAAGAAGCCTAGAGGAGGCGTCTCGCATTGTCAATCGCTAAATCATCAACTGATGCCGATATTTCACCAACCTTTCACGACGAAACAACTCCGGCGAGGTGTGTTTGCAACCACTCCCATTCTCGCGCGATACCAAGGTCGAGAGACACACGTGGCTCATACCCCAGGCATCGTCGCGCCTCCGAAATATCCGCTTCCGTTTCATATGGGTCGCCGCGCTGGGTTCCGCAAAATCGACGAGTTATGCGGCGCCCAGTCGCCTCTTCGATGATGGCCAGGCAGTCATTCAGCGTAGTTGGGCGCCCGCCACTGATGTTGTAAATCGACGTGTGACAGGGCTCGCTCATCGCTGACACTGAGGCATCCACTACATCGTCCACGTACGTAAATGCGCGACGTTGTGTGCCATCGCCAAAAATATAGATCGGTGTTTGCGTTATCGCCGCATTCAGGAATCTGTGGATGGCCATATCCGGACGTTGCCGGGGCCCATAAACCGTGAAATATCTTAGGATCGTTACAGCTAGTGAATACTCCGAACTGTAGGCAAGGCATAGTGCTTCTGCGGCGAGCTTAGTGGCACCATACGGGGAAAGAGGACGAGGGACGGCACGCTCCGGTACCGATCCGGATGCCTGACCGTAGATGGACGAGGAAGAGGCGAAGATAAGTCGGCGAACATCGCAGTTGACAATAAGCTCAAGCAGTCTCTGCGTCGCGAGGATGTTACTGGCCACATAAGTCTCGAAAGAGGTAGACCAGCTCGACCGAACACCCGGCTGACCGGCAAAATGAAACACGTAGTCTATGTGCGCCGGCAGGGTGCCTGCCGGAATATCGTTCAGATCCTTCTTATGAAAGATGAATGCCTTAGAGGAGAGAAGAGCGCAGAGGTTCTCTTGTTTCAACAGCGGAGAATAATAGTCGTTCAGGCTGTCGACCCCAATTACGAAATATCCTTTCGCGAGCAGCGCCTCGGCGAGGTGCGAGGCAATGAACCCGGCTACTCCAGTTACAAGACACACTCCCGACCCTGTTTGTGACATGGCTGCAGTTGAGTCTTGTGCGAAGCCCCATGTCCTCTCAGTCATAATTCTGCCTGCGCGCCTTTTCGTTGCCGCTCCAATAGTTATTCAGGCTTTGCGTTTGCGCCGCCACATAGCGGTGCAGCCCTTCAAGGAGTTGTATCTCTCTCCGTGATAACTCCGGGTGCCAGATATCCAGGATGACGACGGTCCGCGTCTCGTCTGTATGATTCCATGCTTCATGCTGATAGTAGTCGTCGAACACGAGACATTCGCCCTCCGCCCAGTAGCGTACTTCTTCGCCTACCTTGATGGCGCAGTCTCCGCTCGGAACCTGTATTCCAAGATGACAGCGGAGTCTCATATTTGTTGGACCGCGGTGGGCCTGAATGGCGGTATGCGGGCTCATTCGCGACACATACATCAATCCTGCGAGGGTTTTTACGGTGTCATGACGCTCAATGATCCGAGTGATCGTTGGACACAGCTTGCAGTTCTCCTGGTTCTTTCGACCCCGCTCGTAGAGCATGAGCACCTGCCATGATCCTGAGCGCTTGATGCTCTTTTCGCTTTCCGGATGGAAGGAACCATCCTCCAGGGCAAGCACCTCCTGGCGGATCTGTTCGAAATTAGCCTCCATGTCGACAACGATGGGAAAGGTCTCTGCCTTATAAAAAGGACGCGATGGCAGGGAAGGGTAGTGAAACATCCTCGGATTCGCCGCATTGTCTGCAAATAAACTCATATATTGCTGGAAGCGTTCGTCCGATCGAGGCGGGGCAGAAATATCCTCTTCAGTGTGCGGAGACGATGTCTCCGGCTTAGCCAGTGGCCCGGCACTCGCAGTGCGCTCAGGATCGCCAAACCTATCGGTCAGAGAGGTGAATCGCCGATTCAGCGGAGCAGAAAAAGCACGGCTTGGTCTTTCCGCGGCGAGTCTCTCCAGTGCACAAGCCAGCCAGGTCCACTCTGAAAAGGTAAGCCTCTTGTCCCAGGCAACTCCGATTGCCGAGAGCTGTTTCCTGGCCTGGGAGCTCAGTTCCAGGATTGACCACAGATCTCCATCCTGCATTGCGAGATAAGCGCGCCAAATGGTCGGCTCAGCCCAGAGGGGGCAAGCGGTCGACGATAGTAACAGCTTCCGGGCGGCTTCTCTGCGGTCTCCAGCCTTTAGAGCCTCGAGGCCCTTCATGTATGAATCTCGAGCGCTCTGTTCCTGCTCGCGAGAGGGATGCGGATGGCCGGATCTCAGAAATGGTGGCAAAGATACAGCCGAAGAAAGGTGTCTGGCCATCGAGCTCAGACGTTCGAGCCAAATCCCCGGGCCGCTGTCGGAAGCCTGTGCCTGCTCCGCCTCATTGGCCATGTGGATCAAGAGCAAGGAATCGATATCTTGCTGATCCAGCTTTTCGTTGACATTGCCTGCATTCGAGCGCAATTCGAGCGCGTCTGCGCGATTCGGCGCCGTTCCTCTCCGGTCCAATGCGGTGAAGAACCCCTGTCGAGGCAGGGTGCAGAAGAGGAGGACGGTGCGCTCTGCGCGGAGACCGATAAAGGATCGGACCGAAGCCCGCTCGCTCAAAGGGATTAGCTGAGTTTTATAGACGTCAGTCGCATAGATACTGTGAAGCGCGCCGGCATTCTGGATCCAGACTGGCTGCGACCATCGGGCCAGGATCCGCCGCGTGTTGAGCAAATGCTGACAGAGCGACCTGGTGTGGGCATGGCCCAGCCTGTCTGCTCCCATGCGATGGAGCCAGGCGTTTACCTCCTGATGCTGTGGCGCCGGTTCGCCGGTGGCGGGCGAATCCACCTGCTCGGACGGCGACAAAAGTGTCGTCGACATCGATCCTCCGGCAGCCACGGCTGAAGAACCCGTGGATCGCAGCGGCTGCCGCTTTCAACCAGCAAAGTAGACGCGTTGAGGTCGGAAACCCGTCGCCAACCCGTAAGTCGTGCATTCTATCGATGCTAGAGCCTGTTCCAGCGAGCTTAGATATAGGAATGCGGACTGTGCTCAGCAGAACGTGAGTTGCTAAAATAGTACATTTGACAGGAAAGTCAAGTACTTTCTTCGAAACTTGATTTGGCGACGTTTACGGATTTCACGACTCGCGAAACTTCCATCCATTCGTTGGTTCAGACGTGCGTCGCGCTCGACGCAGGCTCATCCACCCCGTAAACTTAAGTCCGGTCAGGAGCGATATGGAAGCCAACGAAGCGCAGGAGCTCAAGGAGCAAAGCGAAGAAGCCAAGAAGGACGCGAGTCTGCGCCCAGTGAGTTTTACCATGAGCGTACTCGCAGTCCTGGTTGCCGTTACCACCGTGCTGGGCCATCGTACCCATACTGAAGCGGTACTCGACCAGGCGCGCGCCAGTGATCAGTGGAACCTGTACCAGGCGAAGAAGAACCGGCAATACAACACCGAACTTACCGCCGATCTGCTCGGGGCCCTACCCATTCGGGATGCTGCCGCCGCGAACAAGGTGACAGACGGCTACAAATCCCACCTCGAAAAATGGAATGAAGACCTCGCCGAAGAAGACAAAAAAGCCACGGAGTTCGAGAGCGAGGTACGAAGAGCCGAGCGCCATGCCAATCGCTTTGACCTGGGCGAGGCGCTACTCGAAATCGGACTGGTTATCACGTCGATCACCCTGCTCACGCGCCAGCGGGCATACTGGGGGCTGGGTATGGCCTTTGGAATCGCCGGCATCTCCGTGGCCGCATGGGCGTTCTTCATACGATAACCATGCGCCTTCATGAAGGGGGCAAGAGCGAGCCAGCCGATTGCTCCGTCGTATAAGCTTTACGGGAAAGGATCGCCGACCCTCCATGAAATCCATCCTTCGCCGAGCTGTCTTCACCGGATTTCTGACCCTGCTCTGCTGCATCTGGCTACGCGCGCAGGAGATCACTCCCGTCATCGCCGTCGACCACGGCCCGAACGCAGCCGAACAACAGCAGAAACATTACGTGGTCATGGTTTCGCTCGACGGATTTCGCTACGACTATCCGAAAAAGTATGGCGCGAAGCACCTTCTCGCACTCGGTGCGATGGGTGCCAGCGCGCCGGATGGCATGATCCCCTCCTATCCGTCGCTGACTTTTCCGAATCACTACTCAATTGTCACAGGCCTCTATCCCGAGCACCACGGCATCGTCGCCAACAGCTTTTACGATCCAGATCGCAAGCAGACCTATTCCATGCGCGATGCCAAAGCCGTCACGGATGGCTCGTGGTATGGCGGCATGCCCTTGTGGTCGCTGGCCGAGAAGCAAGGGATGCGCAGCGCGTGCTTTTTCTGGCCGGGTTCAGAGGCGGAGATCGCAGGCGAGCGACCTAGCTACTACCTCCACTTTGATAACAAGGTTGACGACAATAAGCGCATCGATCAGGTGGTGGCGTGGCTGAAACTGCCGGCGGAACAGCGTCCGCACTTTATCACGCTTTACTACTCGGACGTGGACCATGCAGGGCATGAACACGGGCCAAATAGCCCGCAGGTAGCGGAGGCGGTCGCGCACGTCGACGAGCTGATTGGCCGGCTTGAGAAAGAACTCGATGGGCTGCACATGCCCATCGACCTCATCGTTCTTGCCGATCACGGCATGGAGCGCGTACAGGGCGATTGGATCACCCTTGATAAGTACGTTCCGCTCGGAAATTTCCCCACTGTCGGTTCCCTGCTCTACCCGCCGACTGAAGCCGATGCCGTACGCATCTACAAAAAGCTGCGGGCCGCCGACGCTGGCTTTCTCGTCTACCGCCGCGCCCCGGTGCCGGCTGAGCTGCACTATAACAGCAACCCGCGCGAGGGAGACCCGGTGGTGCTCGCCAAGGGCCCGACCATAATCCGCGCGAATCCACCGCCTGCCGACCGCCCCGACTTCCTTCCGATAGGTGAGCACGGCTACAACCCCTATGAGATGACCTCGATGCGCGCCATCTTTTTCGCGGAGGGTCCGGACATTCGTCCGCGAAGCATCGTGAAGCCCTTCGAAAACATCAATGTCTTTCCCCTTGTGGTAAGAATTCTTGGCCTTGAAAGCCCGAAAGTCGACGGCAGTCTCAACGTGCTCTCCGGGATCCTCAACCCCTCGCTCAGTGACGAGGCCCAGCGCTAGCGATGGCGTACTTTCTTGGCTTCGACGCCGGAGGCACCAAGACCACCTGTGCACTGGCTGACGACACGCGGGTGCTTGCCCGCGACATCGGCGGAAGCATCAAGCCTCTGCGTGTGACCATCGAGCAGGCTCAACAAAGCCTGGCTGCCCTGCTCAAAGAAATAGCAAAGCAGAGCGGCGTGGATCTCAGCAGGATTTCCTCTTCCTGCATCGGAACCGCGGGCGTGCGGCTGCCGCAAACCGATGGCTGGATGCGTCAGATACTCTCACGATGCGCGGGCGGCGAAATCGTCGTCTGCGGCGATGAAGAGATCGCGCTGGATGCGGCATTCCCTGGCGAAGCGGGCGTGCTGGCCATCTGCGGAACCGGTTCGAATGTCATGGGCCGCACCAGCATGGGCGAAATGCTCAACGTGGGTGGATGGGGTCCGGTGCTCGGCGATCAGGCTTCAGGTCACTGGATCGGCGTCCAGGCGCTACGGGCCGCCTGCCGCGCGCGCGACT
>Ga0206865_1153_pt1 | contig 18816 bp, 22 predicted proteins | sample Alteio_BWOrgCont_39_FD_152628 | JGI IMG/M metagenome (GOLD analysis project Ga0206865, IMG submission 152628) | Enriched cells from forest soil in Barre Woods Harvard Forest LTER site, Petersham, Massachusetts, United States -... | ecosystem: Environmental > Terrestrial > Soil > Temperate forest >...
GGGTAAAACTGCTGAACCTGCGTGTTGTCTCTTGATCGCAGTCAAGTGGGACAGCTACGTATATCTCGTGGGCTCCGATATCAACGCCCGCTGCATCCGGCTCCAGCACGGCCGATCTGCGCCCCCGCTTCTCTACTCGCTTCGCCATGGTCTTCTCCTTGTAGCCGGAGAACGCGGCCTGAGGTGCGAATCCTTGCAGTCTCCTCATCGAGATCGCTGCTCTCTTCTGCAGACGTCATCACTGAACTGTCCGCGACCTCAGACCCATGCTTTACAACGGGCTCGGAAAGCACCAATGTCTATTTCGGGCCGTAGCTTGCCGCCCTCTCCAGCCACAACATCATCGCTCAAAACAAGTTCCCTACGTCCCTGTCTGGGCACAGCCCAGCACACTGCTTTGCAGGAAATGCGCGTGACGAATTCCGAATAGGGGTAAACCACACCAAAAGTCAAGAACAGTACGCTAAGCACCGAGCCGCCCTGAATCGTTCAACCAATCACAACCGGCGATTCTCGGTCTAGGTTGGGCTTCGGAGGGAATGACGTTTAACCAGTAGACGCCAGACCCTCATGATCACAGACGACTTTTATATTTCTTGGAGAATAGCGCATTTCAGGAATTCCTAACCGGAGGTGAGAAATTCTTGAAACCGTACAATAATCATTTCATGCCCGTCAACACAGCACAAAGCGAGCTCTGCGGCACCACAAATGCGCCGGATCTGGGTAGAAGTTACTTTTCATGAATGGATTCCATGGCAGCGAAACCCAACCTTGCAGCAATCGCGCCTGTGCCGCTTGACGTAGCCTGGTTGCTGCCGGCCGTTCTAAGCACAACGGCCGGCGCAGTCGATGTGATTGGATTTCTTGCGCTGGGTGGACTTTTTGCCGCACACATCACCGGTAACTTGGTGGTCCTGGCCTCCCATTACCTGACCGGTGGCTTCAGCCAGATCGGGCCGCTGCTGTCGGTGCCCGTGTTCATTGCTGTGCTAGGTGTAGTTACCGTGCTGTCCGCGAACAAAGCGACCCGTGTGAACCGACGTGCATGGCTGATCCTCCAGGCGGTGCTCCTGGTAGGATTCCTGGGGCTTGGCGCCTGGCTCGGTCCTTTCACAAATCCCGACGCCGCGACAGCGGTTTTTTCGGGCATGCTCGGAGTTGCCGCCATGGCCATCCAAAACGCGGTGGTCAGGCTTGCGCTACCCGGCTCTCCTTCGACTGCGGCCATGACCACGAACATCACCCAGTTGGCTGTCGACCTTGCCACTGTCGTCCGCGGCAGAGGCGATCCGAATGAGCTCGCCCGAGCCCGTCACCGCGCCCGCTTGACCTTTCTGTCGGTCGCCGGATTCGTCGCCGGCTGCGCCACTGGCGGGTTTCTCGAAGTTCATTTCGGACTGCGGGCACTAGCGCTGCCGGTTGTTCTCGCCGTGATTGCGATTCCGCTCGGTGAGCTGTGGCGTGACGGCGCGACGACCTGATTTGAAACGGAACCAATCTCCATAGACTCTCGCATCCATGACAAGGCGCTTCCGATGTAGGATAGCGACCACACGGAAGTCAACCGCAATCCGACAGTCGCTGTCGAATTCCTCGAAAACGGGACTTGAGTAACTTCGATCCAGGCTCGGCTCCACGGTTGCGAACTTGCTCAAATGCTGACTTAACAGGACGTTAACTGCTAGGCTCTCATCTTTAGGAGATCAGTGATCGAGCTCGTTCCATCGCCGCAACTAGCTTTTTCACCCCTTCCGGACCGGTTTCACCCATCACCTTCGCCTGATCGAGAAAAATTGCCGCATCCTCACCCGACAACACCAACCGCTGACTGATTAGAGTCCGCTCTGCCTCAAGATCCTCGAAGCTCCAGTAAAAACAAAAGGCTGCGTTTGGCAGATTCACTTCGATCGTCGCAGCGCGACCCGCCCGGACATCTCGGATCACCGATACGAGAGTCTGCCCAGGCAGCTCGGTCGTGATCCGTGAGCCGTCTTCAAACGGCCCTTCCAGACGAAACTTTGCTGGCGGATCATCCCAGTTGGCAATGTTGGTCCAGTAACTCCAGCAAAAGTCCCGAAGCGCATCGCACTCGACAGAATGCTCGAACTCCCACGCCGCATCGACCAAATTCATCCCCACACCTACTCAATTCTGAATAATTCCCGTTAGTCAATCAGCGAGATCAGAGATTGCAGACCATTCGCAACCCATTGAACACGATTGGTCCGCCCGGTTCCCTAGTAACATTGAAAGTGTTGAGCAGAAGCTTATCAAGATCCTTCATCGTGATCGAGTTCCCCGCAAAATGGGGTTTCAGGTATGTATGGTCCGCCGCCTTGTCGCAAGTGAAAAGTGAAATGAGCAAGTAGGGTCTGCGCGTATGTATACGGCCTTGTTGGAGTGCGTGACTGCTCCGGGCCAGGATGGAATGCGCTTCGCTCTGTTCCTAATTAAGTTCGCGGTCTTCAAAGACCTTTACCTGAAGCAGGTTTTCAGAGCGACGGTTAGACCGTGGTGCCATCTCATTCTTCGCCAGCAGACCTGGCAGGAAAAGTTAAACTCCATAGTCGTCGATGGGCTGCGGATGTGGGAATCGCGTGAGCGATTTCCAAGCCTGGCTTTACAGGCGTCATCTGCAGGCCAGTTAAGTTGCAGCGGTCACTTCGATCAGTGGCGGCCGGTAAACTTCGTTCTTCGCGAGCACCGCCCACGCCATACGTGCCAGCTTATTAGCCAGTACGACGATGGCGATGTTGTGATGAGTTCGCGCCGTCAGCTGTGTCAGCCATGCAGTTAGCCCGGATGACTGTTTCGCCTTGTGCTGCATTAGAGCTCTGGCCCCTTGCACGAATAGCCTGCGCAAATACTTGTTCCCGCGCCGAGGAAGCTCCCAGAGCGTCTGCTTGCCTCCGGTTGAGTGCTCTTCCGGAACCACGCCCAGCCACGCAGCAAAGTCGCGCCCCTTACGAAATGCAGCCCCATTGCCAATCGTCGCGATGATCGCGGTTGCTGTCACGGGACCGATTCCCGGCATGGCAACCAGCCGCTGACAGGCTTCGTTCTGCCCAGCAATCTGCGCGATGGCAGTATCAGACCGATCGATCTTCTCCGCCAGTTGCGCCAGTTCCAGCTTCAGCTCTGTTAGCAGTACAAGCAGTGAGCCCGATAGCTTCGATGTGGCATCGGCAAGAATCCCGGGCAGCGCTGCGTCCACATAGCGCCGACCCTTACGTAGCGTGATGCCGCGTTCCAGCAGGAGTCCGCGAATCTGGTTCACGACGGCGGTCCGGCGCATCACCCAGCGCTCGCGCACTCGATGCACGGACTGCAGATCCAGCTGCTCTTCGCTCTTGACGAGCACAAAACGCATGGTTGGCCGCCCGACGGCTTCGGCGATCGCTTCCGCGTCGATGTAATCGTTCTTGTTCGTCTTCACGTAAGGCTTCACATACTGCGCCGGGATGATTCGCACTTCGTGACCCTGCTCGCGCAACGCACGACCCAGGAAATGCGATCCACCACAGGCTTCCATGCCAATCAGTTCCACTTTTAGGTTCGCCGTGAAGTGCAACAGCTGGGTGCGGGACATGCGCTTCCACACCACTACCTCTCCCCGTTGGTTCATCCCCACCAGATGGAATGTAGTCTTCGCCAAATCGATACCGAGCGTAAATATTTCCATGGCACTCCTTCTCTGTATACTTCTTATAATCCCAGCCTTCTTACCGGGTAAAAGCGCCGGACCATGCCATTAAGTTCATTTCTGACGCGGCGGACTTACTCAAAATCCGACTTGATACAGCCCTAGCTAAGCTAGGACTTTGCAGGAGATTGGCGACGGTCTGTCGCAAAAGCTCTAAAAAGCGCCAAGCAAGCACCCAGACTCAACAGCCTTCTTAACCGCCCGACCAGGGTCGGGTAAGCGGGCAGATTTCTTAGACGACAGATTCATATTTTGGATTTCTGCGTGTTCCTACGATTTCGCCGTTGAGTTTTTCGGCGATACGCCTACTGGCGACATTTTCTACTGCTACGGGGTAAAGGAAGCTCTCCTTCGCGAGAGTTTTCGTCGCCCATTCAGCAACCGCTTTAATGGCTTCTGTTCCGTACCCGTGACCATGAGCTGTTTCCTTGAGCCAGATGCCAAGCTCTGGGGTTGGTTGATCCGCCTCATCCAGTCCGGCAATGCCTAGACATTCCATGGTGTCACTGCGTCTTATAACGAGGGAGAAAACCGATTGATCGTTCGCCTGTAATCTGGCTTCCCGGTGTACTTTGTACTCGTTGAGCGATTTTGGGGGCTCCCAGCGCATGAAGCGAGCGACCGCAGGGGTGATGCATTCGTATACCTCTTTGGCATCAGCCATTTTGAACGGGCTTAGTTGCAACCTGGCGGATCGGATCAAAACCTGCATCATGCTCGCTCTTCCAAACATTCTCGTCTACGGTCGCAGGCAATGCGTCGACAGAATACCTATTCCCTCCAGCATAGCAATCCGTTCACCTGCAAAACGGTGAATTTGAGTAAGTTCGATTCTGACGGCGCGAAGTTTTCGAAAGGATTGACTTTGTAGACAGTTCACCAACAGCCGACCTCACCCAGCATCACTCGAGCACAACGGATCGTCCGATAGCCACAGTCGATTCTCTTTCGCCGCAGCCAGGAAAAACAAGTTGTCCGTAAGTCAGAAAAACACCCGGAAATTTCCGTCGGTACCTTCAGAATTCACCGCTGATCGCACCCTCAACAGGCGCTCCCCGAAGACCTTCTCAAGATGGGTCAGCGTCTCGGTCGGCGTCCCGCCGGTAAGCTCCCCGAAGTCGTGCACCATATGCATCTGGTCGTAATACCCAAATTGGTGGGCCACATCCGTCCAGGACCTCGCGGCGAACCGCGACTTGCCGTCAAGAGCCGCTTCAAACCTGGCGATCCTCGCGAAGAGCTTGGGGCGCATACCCACCCGCTCGATAAACTCCGCTCGAACTGGCGCATGCTCAAGCCGGTGCGGTCAGCGAGAGCGGCAATTGCTACGCGGCCGCCACCCACAAGGATCCGATTCGCCGCAGCAGATATACCGTTGTAGTCAGCCGAAGCGAGGGCGCGGCGCAATAAAAATTCATCGACGAGACTCACTCGCTCCTCGAATGATTTGCATTCACCCGCACGTTCGCGGATCCCTGAAATGAATGCACCAAGAACGGCATGGCCCTCATAGTCCTTGTCGATTAGTTCGTGCATCGGGATCGAGAATAGCCGGTACAAACCATCTGGCTGGAACATGATCACGAAACTCTCAAAGACTCTTTGCAGGTGGAGATCGACCCGGCGATGCGTCTGCGGGCCCACGACAACTACCGTCGGGCTCTTCTTCAGGGTGCGTTGTTTGCAGCAGAGGGCATTGATTGGGTCGCCGAAGTCGAACTCAATCATTGGGACCGCGCGGGCGGTTACGGGGTGCACCACCGGGGCACCGGAAATACTCATTCGACGCAAGGCGTAGAAGCGGACGAATTGCTCCAGCCCGAGGGCGGGCCGGAAGAATCGATTCATGGCCTCTCCTTCCCCGGCTCTCCTTGTAGAGAGGCAAGTAGGGAAACCTATCGGCTATTGTGGCAGACATTCGGCCTCATCGGCAGGTTTTCTTGAGGGCGGCGTTTCTGCAGCCGGGTGGATAGCCGCTTGACGGCATAGATTTATGGCCTCGATGCGGCCATCGACGCAAATTGTCTAGCGGGCGAGCCAGGCGACAAAGTCGTGCCATGCCACACTCGGACCGATCACCACCCCCTGAAGCGGGAAGGACGCAAATATCCCAATCGCCAGCACCGCCGTCAGCAGATGGATCCGCTTGTCGACCAGGTAATCTCTAACAACTCCCGCCAACAGGAACATCGCGAAAGGAACCAAAACCACGGCTGGCGTGAGCGCCAGTCGGGAGGTATGACCACTCAAATGCGTGATCGGCGGTCCCATAAGCTCGAAGTTTGCAAACAGCATCAGGCGCTTGTGAATCTCGGGCCTGCGCCGATACCAAATTGCCGCTACCGCCAGGATGGCGAACGCGAGCAGGCCGACGAAGTTGAAGACCGACGCAGTGTAAGCGTCCAGTCCTCCCACAAGTTGAGGGTGAGGATCGACATGCTGATCCCCGCTCAGATCAAATCCTCGGCGCACCATGTCTACCGTGGTCGCGTACGACAATGGGATTATCAACGCGAGGAGAAAAACTGAAGTCCGGCCGAGCCTCTGGTGCCAGCCAACCCGCCGAGTCGCGACCAGCAGACTCTGAACCAGAAAAGGCAGAAGCCAGGCGAAGAAAACGATCCCATGGGTCGCCGCCAGCAGCGTAAGCGGCGCGCGGCGTCCAGCAGGATGCACAATCGCTAGCATAAACCCGGCAATCGACACCGCGAGCATCACGATCGCCATGCCGGTGAAATACCACCGTTCAACAAATGGCGTCTCCCGCACCGCCGATGACGCCGGATAAGGGGTGGTGGCCATGAGCGATTCTCTTCCTCGTTCATCTCGCAGGGAACAAAGTCTCGGTCTATCGAGCGAGCCAAGCCACAAAGTGGTGCCATGCCACGCTCGAACCAATAGGCCCGGCCTCCAGAAATCCAGAGAGCATTCGCAAAATGGCCAGTCCCCAGGTAAGCAGGTGAACTCGCCGCACCACCAGCAAATCTCTTCCGACCGCGGCGAGCACAAACATCGAAATAGGAATCGTGACGATCGCCGCCGGCAGCGAAGCGAGCCATGGATTGTGGCCGATCAGATGCGTCAGCGGAGCAGGCATCAGCTCAATATTCGCAAAGAGCATCAGGCGTTTGTGAATCTCAGGCCTACGCCGGTATGCCAACGCCGCTATGACCAGGACGGAGAAGATCAGAATATCGAACAAAGGAAAGACTGCTTCGTAAACTGAGTCGTACCGGATTCCGACGCCAACATCGCCGCCTAGATCGAAGCCGCGGCGCACCATGGCAATTGTCGTCGTGTAGCCCAACGGAATCATTACTGCGAAAACGAAGATCGACGCCAGGCCGAGTCTGCGGTGCCATGCAATGTGCCGCTTCGCAACCAGCCTGTTCTGGACTAGAAAAATCAAAAGCCAAGAGAAGAAGACGATCCCATGCGCCGCGGCGAGCACCGAGAGCGGCGCGCGCCGTCCGGCGGGGTGGGCTAGCGACGGGGTGAAGGCCGCAACGGCTATGGCAAGCATCGCCAACGCCATACCGGTAAAGAACCACCGCTCGACAGAGCTCTTTGTTCGCGACGCCGATGCAATCTGGTAGGGTGCTGTGGCCATGTACCTTCCTGTCTTATTCAGGAAGCTAAAGGTGTCCAGAGATTCGACAATAGTAAAAATGCGACATCTCAAACTTGTGGTGTGCGGTAGCAACTCGATCACAGGAGTATGGGGACGAGTCTCACGTCAAGGCGGGGAGGCTGAGCGCGGCGACTACCGTTGCTGTATCTTTGCCAGGTACTTTGACCAGGATGGTAAAAACGCGAATGTCGTTCCACCAGCGTTGCGATGTGACTGCTGCTGGTGCCGCTGAGCAGATCGCCCTCCCAATGACCGGGAATGGCACGGTCTTCAATCTCTGCAGGCCTCTCCCGACTGGAGATGGCATCGACGATCTGACCTCGGGACTGTCCACCAGCTTGAGCGTGCTGTGAGCGGCGAATACACCGCCTGAACCGCAGATGCTGAATCAGCTCTTTTTTCAACACTCCTCGTGTCTGGAGGAATAAGCTGCGGTAGATAGTTTCGTGAGACACGCGCATGCTCTCCTTGCTGGGATATCGTATCTTCAACCATCCCGAGATCTCTGCCGGTGACCAGTCCAGGATCAGTTTCCTGGCAACGATCGTCCGCAGTTTTACATGGGTAGCAAGAAGGCAGGTCTTAGGTCGCAGAGCTGACTTCCAAGCCTGCTGATCGGCTTCGTTGGCTCGCTAGGGCGGACGGCCGCCGTGGCCTATCACCTCCCGGCTCACCGTCGACGCTGCCCATTGTAACTATCTGGCTATCTCCCGAATCGACGAACCGGAAGCAATGCCTCGCGAGATGTCTTCCTGCTCGGCCAGGGTGAGCGTTCGCTGCGAACGGCGACGAACTGCCGGAGAGATCCCGCCGTGCTGCGAAAACAAGAACTGAATCGAGCCAAGGTCCTTGCCGAAGGCACGACCAATCTCATGCAACGACTCTCCCGCCTTCCAACGGCGCCAGATGTCAGTCCTCTGCGCCGCAGAAAGCCCGTACCGTCTTTCTTGTCTCATAATCACCACCTTCACATCAGATGGTGTTGCATCGACCGGTTGAGCCCGCCACTAATATCGGAGCGTTATTAAACTCGCTTCGTTAAGATTCGGAATGGCGGGATCGCGCAGGTTTCAACGGCCACCTTGATTTGATTCCCGCCGTTAACCTACTGATGCAATGAGAATCCAGACGGCAAAGCTGCCTCAAGATTGATTTGTTCTCCGGTGATGGGGTGGTGAAATTTCAGAAATTGGGCGTGCAGGAAATATCCTCCATCGCCCGGGAGGCCGGGGAGATTTTCAAGAGGCTGGCCGGTGAAGCCGTACAGAGGATCGCCTACCAGGGGATGGCCGATGGATGCCAGATGGATTCTGATTTGATGAGGGCGGCCCGAATTGAGGCTTACCTCAAATGTTGTGGTGCTCGTAGTGCGTGAGATCACCTTCGCCAATGACTTTGACGGTTTGCCACTTGGGTTGGCGGCCCACGCGGAACCGATGAGCGGGTGCGGTACAAGGCCGATGGGTGTGAGAATTTCGTAGGCGTCGTGCTGTGCAATGCCTTGAGCCAGCGCTCGATAGATTTTTTGAGTTCTGGGTGTGTTCCAGTTTGCGGATAGTTTAGAGGCGGCCTGCGGTGTTTTGGCAAAGAGGACGATGCCGGAAGTGGCTCGGCCCAGCCGGTGGACAGGGTTTGCGTTGGGGGTTTGCTTTTGCACCAAGCGCAGGAGGGTGTTTTCCATGAAGCCGCCGCCGGGGAGGGTGGGCAGCCCGCTAGGTTTGTTGACGGCCAACAGATGGGGGTCATCAAACAGGACTTCGAAGTGCTGGGGAGAGTCTGGTTCGATCCAGGGTGGACGGTTCCAGACAAGGGTTTGGCCTAAAGTGAGCGATTCGCTTCCGGTGGCGGTGACGCCGTTGACGGAGACTTCGCGGTTGTCCAGTTTTTGTTGCCAGGCTCGTGGGGTTGAGTGTGGGTAAAGGTTTGCCAAGTGCGAGAGCAGGGTTCGTCCATGATATTTGCTGCTGATGATTGTGGTATAGGCATAGCCCCGGTTGAGCATGTGGTTTGAGTGTAAGCTATGGCATCTGCGGCAGGAGTTGCTGGGTTTCGAGCGTCACTGGATTTGAGCAGCAAGAGCTCTAATGCGTCCAGTGTGGGAAGCCAGATTCCGCGCGGACCACGGGCAATCCGGAATGTATGGTCCGCCGCCGTATTGCAAGCGAAAAATGGGAATGGCGTGTTGGTCTGCGCGAATGTATCCGGCCTTTGTTGGAGTAGCTGTCTCCTGGCCTGATTGGAATGCGCTGCGCCCTCGTCCTACCTAGTAACGCGGCCTTGGTAGGCTTTTCCGGATTACAGGTTTCGGGAGCGCCGGGATCGACCGTTGTGCCATCTCATGGTGCGCCAGCAAACCTGGCAGGGTTTGAAAAAGTAAAATCAGTAGCCGTCGCCATTGGACTGCAGATGTGGGAATCGCTTCAGCGATTTCCAAGCCTGGCGTTTTTGCCAGGCGTCATGTGCAGGCCATCAAGCTACGGCAGGTTGCGGTAACAGCGGCGGGCGATATGCTTCTCCCTTGTACAAAACCGCCCAGACCATGCGCGCCAGTTTATTCGCTAAAGCTACTGCCGCGACGTGAATGCGTTTACGGGTTGTGAGTTGTGCCAGCCACGTGCTCAGGCCGGTAGATTGTGTCCTCCTCTGTTGCAGTACGGCATGTGCCCCCTGCACGAAGAGTTTGCGCAAGTACCTGTTTCCGCGCCTGCTCGTCTCCGTCAGTGTTTGTTGCCTCCGCTAGAGTGCTCGCCTGGAACCACTCCCAACCAAGTGGCAAATCCGCGGCCCTTTTTGAACGCTGCTCCGTTACCGATCGCTGCAATCGTGGCAGTGGCGATCACCGGTCCAATTCCGGGGATCGCGACCAGTCGCCGGCAGGGTTCAAGTTCGCTGGCGATGCGCAGAATCAGCTGGTCCGATTCCTCGATCTGTCGGCTGAGATACTGCATCTCCAGTCGTAACTCGGTAAGCAGTACCCGCAACGCACCTGAGAGCTTGTTGTCGGAGTCCTCCAGGATACCGGGCAGGGACTCTTCGATATGGCGGCGTCCCTTCGTCACCGTGATGCCGCGCTCGAGCAGCATTCCACGAATCTGGTTGATCACCGCGGTACGACGCCCCACCCACCGCTCGCGTACCCGGTGAAGAGACTGCAGATCCAGTTGATCATCCGTCTTGATCGGCACGAAACGCATACTGGGACGCGTAACGGCCTCAGCAATGGCTTCCGCATCGATGTAGTCGTTCTTGTTCGTCTTCACGTACGGCTTTACATACTGGGCTGGCATCAGGCGTACATCATGCCCCTGTTCTCGTAGAGCCCGGCCCAGGAAGTGGGATCCTCCGCAGGCCTCCATGCCGATCAGGGACACGCGCAGATTCGATGTGAAGCGCAGAAGCTGATTACGCGAACACTTCTTGCGCACCACGACTTCGCCGCGTGCGGTAACACCTACCAGGTGAAAAATGGTCTTTGCTAAATCAATGCCGATCGTGTGAATCTCCATGGGACGCCTCCTGTCTACACCTCTACACCCTCCAGGGGGCTAGGCGGCGGACCATGCCAGTAGTTATGCCTTTGGATCAGTCCTGAGAAACGTCAGCCTTCCGCGATATGCCATTTCCGAATAGCCGGAACCTGGCCGACTCGGTATCGACGAGCATCTCAGCAACCCCTTCACTCAGGGCTAGGTCGTCAGAACGGCCAAGTCAATGAGAATGGATATGGTCACGAAGTCAAAGAGCACATGCAGCGTATCCGGGCGGATGCCGTTATGTTCCAGCAGGAAGGAGTGGTTACCTGCGTACATCGTTTCGTAGCGCGCAATGAGTGCGGGATCACGGCGGAACAGGTAAGGCATCCACCAGGCCTTAAACGAGCCGTAGCACGCAAGACCGTAGGTGATCCACAACCACTAGAAGACCCAGCCCGGGTAGGTTCTCCCAAAGTAGAAAGCAGTGGCACCCAGACCGATAGCGACCGGAGTGAAGTTAAGTAACGTGGTCCAAAACAGTTTGCCGGTCGGAAAGGCAATCCTGACCCCTTTCACGTTATTTAGTGCTCCGAGAGGAATCCAGTTATGAAGTGCCACAAACAGCACGACAAAGCATTGAAGCGCGAGTAGTGTGGCGTTGGCGACAGGATGCACGGTCCCGATAGTATAGGACATCGATTCCTACGCTCAGGAGACGTGCAAGGTAACCTATGCTCCTGGACAGATAGCCTTAACTCCTCCAAATAAGTAACGATACGCGTCAGTGTTTCCCAATCTCAGTTGTGCCGAACTCCAAATCGCCGCGTGGTGGCATTCCGGACGAGTGCATGTCTGTAACGGGGTTTCGGAGCAACTTCAATTTTCCTACCTGTGACGCGATGGACAAATTTGCGGATATGGGACCCTAGATCATTGGGCCGCAGAACGCAAAGCCTGGCAAGCGGCTCGCATAGATTGCTCCGTATGTCATCAAATTCTATTGGCGTCCCTGGCGTGATTCGAAGGCGATGCAGGAGGCGTCGGCCACGTGTTAACTGCTCCGCAAATGCTCCGCGGCAAATGCGCTGCTCTTAGCTAACTCTTTTCGTTTGTTGGCGTCCCCGACGGGATTTGAACCCCTGTTTACGCCGTGAAAGTAACCGGTCAACTCGCAACAATAACGCATTGCTGAGAATCAGAATGAATCCCAGTAACTTTAACGAACAGCTTAACTGCTCCGCAAATGTCCGCGGGCGCTCCAGATGCTTGACGCTCAGTCTCTGGATAGCGGGTTATTCACTCAAGTGTTTCTGGCCAAGAAGGGGTGGCGAACAAGTCAGGCAGTTGTCGATTTGAACTCGATGGTTTCATGACGTTCTGGTCGTTCGACGCCTTCGGTTCTGGAAGCTACGCAAGCAGACGCGTTGGCTTTAACGGGCCAACCATGGTCCTATCTGAGACTCGAGGCCTATAGCTTTTTCGGGTTATGCGAGGGGGCATACGGTGCATTTGGAGGCTAGGTGCTGAACGACAGCACGCAGGGCCTAGTGTAGTGCGTCGTAAGTGATAACGATTATATTCTGGATGCGTCCATTACTGTGGAGGGCAGACCACAGTATGCGAACGGCGGCCGCAGTTGAACTGAACCCGGAACAGAGACAGACCTTGGAGCGGATGGCGCGAGGACGTTCTCTGCCTGCGCGAGTTGTGGAACGGGCGCGAGTTGTGCTGCTGGCCGCAGACGGGCTGGAGAACAAGCAGATCGCCCGGCAGATGAAGATGACGCCTGAGAAGGCAGCGCGCTGGCGGAACCGCTTCCTGGCAGGCGGCATCGCGGCTCTGGAAAAGGATGCGCCGCGTCCGGGCCGCACGCGCACCATCAGCGACCGGCGGGTGAAGCGAGTGGTGGATATGACGCTGCATCAAAAGCCGGCCAATGCCACGCATTGGTCGACGCGCAGCATGGCGCGAGCGGCTGGCATCAGCGAGGCCAGCGTGCGCCGCATCTGGCGCGCCCATGGATTGAAGCCGCATCAGGTGCGAACTTTCAAGCTCAGCGGTGATCCCCAGTTTCAGGAGAAACTGGAGGACATCGTCGGCTTGTATCTGAATCCGCCCGAGCACGCCATGGTGCTGTGCGCCGACGAGAAGAGCCAGATTCAGGCCCTGGACCGCACTCAGCCCGGACTGCCGATGAAGAAAGGCCGCTGCGGCACCATGACCCACGACTACAAGCGCAATGGAACGGCTACGCTGTTTGCCGCCCTGGATGCGCTCCAAGGCCAGGTCATCTCAATGTGCGACGACAGGCACCGCCATCAGGAATGGCTGAAGTTCCTGCGCGCCATAGATGACATTGTTCCGGAAGACAAGCAGATCCATATGATCGTGGATAACTACGCCACCCACAAACATCCTCGGGTCCAGCGCTGGCTCGACCGTCATCCCCGCTTTCACATGCACTTCACGCCCACGGGCTGCTCGTGGCTGAACATGGTGGAGCGCTTCTTCCGTGACTTGACTGAAAATCGCCTGCGCCGTGGAGTTTTTCGCAGTGTCGAGGAGTTGATCCAAGCGGTCTTCCACTACATCGACCAGCACAACGACAACCCGAAACCCTTCATCTGGACAGCCAAGGCAGCCGACATACTGGAAAAGGTCAAGCGCGCTCGCGCTACCCTTCATAATCGGCAATCTGCATGACGCACTACACTAGCTCATTGATTGATATTCACCCTCGACCCCGAGCGTCGCATGAACCGATGGGCTAACCATCGGGTAAGTAAACCTGGATTTGCCTGGTTCCTGCAGACGCTCAAGCTGCTTGCGATTTTCAGATGTTCGGCGTCGAAACGTTCTCCTTTCTTCCAAAGTGTCAACGTGATGGCCGCGATCTTGCGTGCGAGCGTAAGGCGAGCCATGTCCGGCTTCATCCCTTTGGCCAGTAATCCTGCGTAGAAGTCCTGCAGTGGTCCCGCGCAACGGCTGGCGCTCATGGCCGTACTCTTGAAGAGCTTCTTCATCTCATGGTTGTGATTTTGATTCAGACCGCGGATCTGTTCTGGCTTTTTGGAACGTTGCAATTGTCCGTCTACATAACGATGCTGAGCGCTGTCGTGCGTCTCCACTCCCAGACCACTGTAGGTCCACAGCTGCCGCTTGCTGCGGAACCGGTAGGGCGTCTGCATCAGGGCCAGCAGCAGGGTAGCCCGCAGAGGGCCGATCAAGGGAATCTGGCGCAATATTTTCACGGCCGGATGTTTCCGGCTCTCGGCTAAAAGTTCTCCTCGCACGGTGTGCCGCACCAGCAACAGTCCATCCATTTGCTGATACAACAGCTCTGCTCGGCGGCGCACACCGGGTTGCAGAATTTTGCTCAGCCATTGCTCTCGATGGCGTGGGGTATAGACCTGCCTACCCGAGCAGGGAATACCCCAGCTTCGATACAGTGCCTTGAGCCGACTCATCACCCGTGCCTGGTCTTTGCTGATGGTCAGATAACCACGCGCCAACTCTCGCAGCGTCCTCAGTCCGTTCTCTCCGTGGTAGACCGCGCGCAGCATTCCACTCCGCAGCAGCTCGGCCAGCCTTCGCGCATCGATCTTGTCGCTCTTGCTGCCTTCTTTCAATAACGCGTTGCGGCGCGGATTGCAGACCACTATCTCCGCGACATGAGGCTTGAGCACGTCGTACAGCCAGGCCGCCCAGGTTCCTTCTTCCAAGGTCACATGCAACTCTCCTCTCAGCCCATGCAGGAAATCGAGCAGAGTGCTGGCTTTGGTTTCGACGATCGATTCCATCACCAACTTGCCGGCGCCATTCAGAACCGCAATTGCCACGGCTTCCTTGTGAACATCCAAGCCGATATACTTCACATTGCTACTCAGCATGCTGAGTACCTCCTTGGGGGGAAAGGTGATTCTTCGCTTGGCCACTTTCCCCCAGGGTTTTAGTGTCATCCCTTCAGAACCCACCGCAACGATGCGCTTCTTTATCCCGCCGCAGTAGAATGAGCCCGAACTGAGCGGAGGATAAGGCCATGGGAAGCAACCCGAGCGCCGACTCCGTGGCCTCGACCGATCGATAAGGGGGATGCTTCGGCATCCCCCTTTCATCCGTTTCCCGCAGCGAGCCCAGCATTGGGAGAGGCACCAAGCGATAAATCCTGGGGGTGCGGGGGCAAAGCCCCTGCAACCTGCGCCGGCCACAAAGCGCTTTCCGAAACAGGGCGACCTCTGATAATGCGTGCCTTGGCCTGAATGCGTCAATCCAGCCGCCGCCAGGCACTTCTCGCTACTCACAAGAGAGGTCAAAGGAGATCTATTCCTCTCTCAGCAATGCAGACGGATTCAGTCCCAATGCTCGCCGCGCAGGAATCAGTGTCGCAACAAATCCGAGGAAGGCCATTGTCGCGATCGCACCACACATGACAAGCGGATCGCGCGAGTCTGCCTCATACACAATTTTCCCGAGCAATTGGCTTGCGAAGAACCCTGCTACCAGACCAACAAACGAGCCAAATACCAGCAGCTCGAATGGACGTCCTACTGCTGAGTGCAGTATCTGAAAGCGGCGAGCGCCCAACGCAGCTCGAATTCCCAACTCCTTCATCCGCCTGCTTACGCTGTAGGCTGCCATTCCGAAAATTCCGGTCAGCGCTAGCATGGCCGCCAGCGTGCCCATTACTCCCAGGGCCGCCGCTGCGGCGCGTGCGGGGAACAGAACGTTGCTGAGCGCGTTTTCCCATGTCCGAATCGTAATTGGCGCCGTCGGTGCGATGTCAGTGAGTATTCGCTGCAGAGCGGCCGCGATGTCACGAGACGAAAGTTTGGAACGTAGCACCAGGACTGTGCTGCTCTGCCCCATCTGTGCCGTCGAGGTGTAAACCGCACATATCGGGCTCTCGTTCAGATCGACGTACTTCCCGTCTTCTGCAACACCGATGACCTCGTACAAATCATTCCACAACAGGAAATGGCGGCCTACAGCTGGTCCGTTCCCAAACATCTTGCGGGCAAATGTCTCGTTGATGATTGCAACGCGGGGCGCGTGTGCATCGTCACGCCATCTGACATTGCGCCCGGTCAACAGGCGGGTCCCCGCTGCCTTTAGATAATCGGGCGAGATCGGATATACACGGGTGTCCAGCACCTGGCTCGATAGGCTCTGGTCCACGGTCCCCGGCCAATAAACTGGAATCCCACTCATTCCCGATCCGCTGAGGGGCAGAAAGTTTACGATCCCAGCTGCTTGCACCCCGGGAATGCTTTCCGCCGCATCAATCAACTCCTTCTGTTTAGCGAGAGCCTCCCCTCCCCCTATGCCGACCATACCCAATCCCACTTGCGCCACGACTGTATGTTTCGGCTCAATGCCCAGCGGGGCACTGAGAGCGCGCACCATACCACGCAACGCTACCAGTGAAGCAGTCACAAGCAGGGAGCACATTGCGATTTGTGCGCATAGTAACAAGTCCCGCGCTGTGAATCGACGGGGGTGTGTTGACTCTGGCGGATTGTTCTTCATTGCCTGTAGTGGCCGACTCTGCCACGCGTGTCGTGCGGGAATGAAGCCGAAAGCGATTCCGCTCACAAGCGACAGGAATAGACCAAATAGATATACGCGCACATCAACTGCTATCACCAATTGCTCGGACCCTGTGCCGAACGGCTGCCAACGACTAAGTACGCTAAGCAAAGCCTTCGCACACGCCATGCCTGCGACCCCGCCGAGCAGTGACATCAGTATGGTCTCGGTCAGAAGTTGCCGCAGAAGCCGCTCTCGGCTTGAACCTAAGGCCACACGCAGCGCGAGTTCGCGGGAACGATCGGATGCGCGTGCTGCAAACAAACTCGCTAGATTCGCGCAAGCTGCCAGCAGAACCAGCAGCGCCAAAACCATTACGCTGGACAGAAATTCCCGGATGACGTCTCTCCGATCACCCTCCAACCCTGGTCGAACCAACCGTGCCGACTGGTCTCGGTCAGTCGCCGGATACTCCGTGGCCAGTTCATGCGCAATCGCGTTCAAATTGTCCGACGCTTGTTGCATCGTTACGCCGGGCTTGAGCCGGCCTATCACTGCTACCGGGTTATACAGCCGACTGTGCAGAAAATCCCAACCCTCAACCTGTTCCTCGTTCACCATGGGCACAAAGTAACCGGGCCAGAAGAAGCGCTCCAGCCCTTGGAAATCGGGGGGTGCCACGCCGATAATTGTGAACGGATGCGTACTGAGGTTTACAGTTGTGCCAATCACTCCGGGGTCAGCGTGAAACTCGCGCCTCCACAGAGCATCGCTTAATACCACATATGGAGCCGATCCTGGCCCGTGCTCGTCGCTCTCGTGAAAGAATCGCCCTAATTCCGGACGAACGCCCAGCAGATCGAAATAATTTCCGGTGACATCGTAGCCCGATACTTCACGAACAGTGTTATCCCATTGCAATCCCACACTCGACAGCCCATAGACGGCTGCCATGTCTGCAAAAGTCGCATTTCGACGGCGGAAGTCTTCAAACGCCGGGTACGACGGGCCGCCGCTCATCCATTCTTTGTGGAAGATTTGGTAAAGATTTTGCGGCTCTGTAACATGCAGCGGGTGCAGAATGACCTCATTGAGGATGCCGAACACAACTATGTTCACGCTAATTCCGAGGGCCAGCGTGAGAATGGCCACGGCGGAAAATCCCGGAGACCTGACAAGCTTGCGGAAACTGTAGCGTACATCCTGCAATAAATCGCTCCAGTACTCCTTCATGTGTTTGCGTCGTTCGATGCTGTCGCCAATGCGCTCACCTTCCCGCTGCGTCGAGCGCAGGTTCCCGAACTGTCGTGCGGCTTCCTTACGCGCCGCTTCCTCAGTCCAGCCCTGTGCGATGAGATCGTGCACTTTGGCATCAATGTGAAAGCGAAGCTCGTCTCTGACGTCCGCGGCAACGTCAGGACCGAGAAAGCGATCATAGCGACGTGACATACGATTCAAGCTCATCCGAGCTCCTCCGCCAGCGGTCGATTCGGCTGCGTTGTAGCAAGCACCTTAGATACTGCCGCTGCATATGCGTGCCACGTCGTGGTTTCCTGCTGGAGTTGACGACGTCCCTTGGCCGTCAGCCGGTAGAATTTAGCTTTGCGGTTGTTTTCCGACAGGCCCCATTCAGATTGCAGCAGTCCCTTGCTTTCTAGCCGCCAAAGTGCTGGATATAACGTGCCCTCCTCAAGAAGCAAGGCGTCGTCGCTCTGCTGACGAATGAATCCGGTAATGCCATATCCATGGAGAGGTCCCCAAGCGAGAGACTTTAAAATGAGAACATCGAGCGTTCCACGAAGGAATTCGAGTTTGGCAGCGTCCATCCCGCCCCCTAGGATTCCAAGGGATATGCTTTCATAGTTCCCTATGAAATGCAAGGGGAGATGTCCAGTCGACTAGTGCGTCATCGCCAATGCGCGTTTCGATAAAAGGTGGGTGTGGAAACGCGGTAAGCTCTGCAGTCAACAACGGAGAATGATGGGTGGCGTCCTAATTTTAAGTATCCGGGCCAGTCTTCAGATCGGCTCGAAATGACCGAACATATTCTGAAACTCCGGCAGGTTAGCCGGCGTTTCGTACCAACACAGGGCCTCGAACCGTTTCCAAAGATCCAGAACCACAGGGTTTTTGTGCGCGCCCACAATTGCCTCCTGGGAAACCCACTCAAACACTTCCACGATTGTGCCATCCGCACAGCGCATGACAATTGATGTTCGATCAGTAACCAAGCCCTCGGCGCGCAATGGCGGCAGATGGTTGCTCACCAACTCAAGTAACTCCTGCTCGCGACCGGGCCTTGGCTTGTAGCAAGCCACAGAAATCGATCCCATGAGATTGCCCCTTTGTGCTTTTTTTCGCAGCTGGATTCGGCCCCACGGTGAAGTCTGCTCCACGAATTCCTTCCAGCTTGCCCACAGCCTATCAGACATTAGCCCAGACAACGAGAGCTCCAATTGGGACACTACCCCCGGTTCGCC
>Ga0206865_1144_pt1 | contig 18757 bp, 17 predicted proteins | sample Alteio_BWOrgCont_39_FD_152628 | JGI IMG/M metagenome (GOLD analysis project Ga0206865, IMG submission 152628) | Enriched cells from forest soil in Barre Woods Harvard Forest LTER site, Petersham, Massachusetts, United States -... | ecosystem: Environmental > Terrestrial > Soil > Temperate forest >...
CACGCTCAACACCGGGTTTGAATTTCGGTAAATGCTCAAGGATTTTAGTGCCATAACGGCGGCCGAGATAAAAATAGATTTGATCGCCCGTCATACTCCCGAGCCATGATGCCAAAAACAGCAGCCAAACATTTAGGACGCCTTTTTGTGCAGCAAGACCTGCGAAAATAACAAAAGTTTCACCTTCTAAAGCAGTCCAAATAAAAGTGATCAAATAGAACAGATCACCGTTCTGGCGGATGAGCTCGTGAATTTGGTTCATGACCCCACGACTTTAGACTGTGAAATGTGGCTTATTTGAACGCCACTTTGACGACTTCGTAGGATTTGGAGCCTTTGGGGGTGCTGACTTCAACCGTATCCCCAACAGATTTATTGATCAGCGCACGTGCGAGGGGTGATGTGATGGAAAGAAGCCGCGCCTTAATGTCAGCCTCATCCTCACCAACGATCTGGTAATTAACTTTGTCGTCCGAGTCATTATCAACCAATGTGACGGTTGCACCAAATTTGACGGCCTTACCATCGAGGGTCGAAACGTCGATGACATCAGCGCGGCTGATTTTGTCTTCCAATTCCTGGATGCGGCCTTCAACAAAGCTTTGGCGCTCCCGTGCTGCATGATACTCGGCGTTTTCTGATAGATCGCCATGCTCACGCGCCTCTGCGATCGCCTTGATGATCGAAGGGCGTTCGGTGCCTTTAAGCAACTTGAGTTCTTCTTCAAGGCGGTCAAAGCCGGTCTTGGTCATGGGAACTTTATCGATCATTATTGCCTCAAGCGAAAAAAGCAAAATACTCCCCCGGCATAAACCATATGCCGAAGCGACATCAGATTATTCAAGAGGCCTTAAGATAATCCTGAAGCGATGTAACTTCAAGGCTTCCTGTTTGCAGGGCAGAAATAGCTGCAATTGCTGCACGCGCGCCCGGCATAGTCGTATAGAGCGGTATACCACGGGTTAAAGCCGTCCTACGGATACTGAAACTATCGGCAAGGCTCTGGGCACCCTCGGCCGTTGTGTTGATGATCATCTGAACTTCGCCATTGATCATAGCATCGACAATATGTGGCTGCCCTTCATAGACCTTGTTGACCTTCTTGACCGGTACGCCAGCAGCTTGCAATGAAGATGCGGTGCCAGACGTTGCGATAATCTCAAAACCAAGGTTGATCAACTGCCATGCCAAGACGATCACTGCCGCTTTATCCTTGTCCTTGATGGAGACAAAGCACGTCCCTTTCATGGGTAAATGGATGCCAGCACCCACCTGCCCTTTCGCAAAGGCGCGGGCAAAATCACGGTCAATGCCCATAACTTCGCCGGTCGACTTCATTTCAGGCCCCAACACAACGTCAACGCCAGGGAAGCGCGCGAATGGGAACACGGCCGCTTTCACGGCGATATGCTTATAGAGGTTGGGCTTTAAATTAAACGAGGCAAGGCTTTCGCCCGCCATAACACGCGCTGCAATCTTGGCGATCGCATGGCCGGTCGCCTTGGCAACGAACGGTACCGTACGGCTGGCACGTGGGTTCACTTCAAGGATATAAACTTCGCTGTCCTTCACTGCGAACTGCACATTCATCAAGCCGATAACGCCGATCGATTTTGCCAATAACTCTGCCTGCCGTGCAATTTCTGCAACAGTCTCTGGGTGCAGCGAATGCGGTGGCAAAACGCATGAACTATCACCCGAGTGGATGCCGGCTTCTTCGATGTGTTCCATAATGCCCGCAACAAAAACGGTGTCCTTGTCGGCAATAACGTCAACATCGACCTCGATAGCATCTTGCAGGTAGCAATCGACGAGAACGGGGCTATCACCAGAGACATAGACGGCTTTTTGCGTATAGCGACGTAGACCTTCGACATCATGGACAATTTCCATAGCGCGGCCCCCCAAGACATAGGAAGGACGGATAACGATCGGGTAGCCGATCTCGGCGGCAACTTTCTCGGCCTCTTCAAAACTACGCGCGAGACCATTGGCGGGCTGTTTCAGCTTTAGCTTCTTGAGAAGAACTTGGAAGCGTTCGCGATCTTCGGCCAAATCAATAGCGTCTAATGTTGTCCCAAGGATTGGTATCTTTGCATCCATCAAGGCATGCGCCAATTTTAACGGCGTCTGCCCCCCAAATTGGACGATAACACCCAAGACCGTACCGTTGCTTTGCTCCTTACGGATAATCTCAACAACGTCTTCACCCGTGAGCGGCTCAAAATAGAGGCGATCGGAGGTATCGTAGTCGGTCGAGACTGTTTCTGGGTTACAATTGACCATGGTCACTTCATAGCCAACTTCGCGCAAGGCCATCACGGCATGGACGCAACAGTAATCAAACTCAATCCCCTGCCCAATGCGGTTAGGGCCGCCGCCGAGGATAATGATTTTCTTTTTATCTGTTGGCTCAGCCTCGCATTGCGCAGGCTCTAGGCCATTGCCCTCATAGGTCGAATATAAATAGGGCGTGTGCGATTTAAATTCTGCACCGCAGGTGTCAATACGCTTAAAGACAGGTGCGATATTCAATTTGCGGCGGGCAGCTGCAATATCAATTTCTTTTTTATCCGCCAGTTGCGCCAGGCGCTTATCGCTAAAGCCCATTTGCTTGAGCTGTTGCCAACCCATAGCATCTTTTGGCAAACCCTTGGCACGAACTTCGCCTTCAGCTGCTACGATCCCTGCGATCTGCTCAATAAACCAAACATCATATTTGCAGATGGCATTGATCTGCTGAACCGACATGCCACGACGCAAGGCTTCGGCAATGACGAGGATACGGTCCGGCGTCGGCTTGGCGAGTGCCGCATGCAATGTGTTTTGATCCACATCCTTCATCGTGCGCATCTCGTTAAAGCCAGAGAGGCCGATCTCCAACCCACGCAAGGCCTTTTGCATCGACTCTTGGAAGGTGCGGCCAATAGCCATCACCTCACCAACAGACTTCATGGCCGTGGTCAGTGTCGCATCGGTCCCTGGAAATTTCTCAAATGCAAACCGCGGAATCTTGGTAACGACATAATCAATCGTTGGCTCAAACGAAGCTGGCGTGTCGCCTGTAATATCGTTCTTGAGCTCATCCAGCGTATAGCCAACCGCGAGTTTGGCGGCGATCTTGGCAATCGGGAAGCCTGTTGCCTTACTTGCCAAGGCGGATGACCGGCTCACACGCGGGTTCATCTCAATCACAATCATGCGGCCATCGTCAGGGTTGACTGCGAATTGGACGTTCGATCCACCTGTATCAACACCAATCTCACGCAAAACCGCTAGCGATGCGTTACGCATAATTTGATATTCTTTATCGGTCAGCGTCAGCGCTGGTGCAACGGTTATGCTGTCCCCTGTATGGATGCCCATAGGGTCAACATTTTCGATCGAGCAAATGATGATACAATTGTCCTTACGGTCACGCACCACCTCCATCTCATATTCTTTCCAGCCAAGGACGGATTCTTCGACCAGAACTTCACCAACGGGGCTCGCAGCAATGCCGCTCGCAACAATTTCCGCATACTCCGTGCGGTTATAGGCAATGCCGCCACCTGTCCCGCCCAACGTGAAGCTCGGGCGTATGATGGCCGGCAATCCAATAATGGGGAGCGCCTCCTGCCCCTCTTCGAGCGACTTAACAACGCGGCTCTTAGGGCAAGTCAGCCCAATCTTTTCCATAGCCTCACGGAACAGGAAGCGGTCTTCAGCTTTTTCAATGGCAGCACGATTGGCGCCAATCAGCTCAATTCCTAACCGTTCCAGCGTTCCATCTTTTGCCAAAGACATCGCCGTGTTTAAGGCAGTCTGGCCACCCATGGTTGGCAACAGGGCATCCGGCTTTTCGCGTTCTAAAATTTTTGCCACCATCGCTGGCGTGATAGGCTCAATATAAGTGACGTCCGCAATGTTGGGGTCCGTCATGATCGTAGCTGGATTCGAATTGACCAGGACAATCTTGTAGCCTTCTTGGCGTAGCGCCTTACAAGCCTGCACACCGGAATAGTCAAACTCACAGGCCTGGCCGATAACAATAGGCCCTGCGCCGATGATGCAGATGGTTTTAATGTCGGTACGTTTAGGCATTACGCTGCTTTCCGCGCGGCTTTATGCGCCACGATCATATCAAGGAACCGCTTAAATAAATAATGGCTGTCATGGGGGCCGGGCGAGGCTTCTGGGTGGTATTGCACCGAAAATGCTGGCTTATCCTTCAAACGCAAACCTTCATTTGAGCCATCAAACAGGCTGACATGCGTTACCTCTGCTGAAGCGGGCAACGACTTTTCTAAAACTTCAAAGCCGTGGTTTTGGCTCGTGATCTCAACCTTGCCTGTCTGCAAATCCTTGACGGGTTGGTTCGCACCACGATGGCCGCGTTTCATCTTAGCTGTCTTCCCGCCAATGGCGAGTGCAAGCAATTGATGCCCGAGGCAGATGCCAAACAGCGGGATATTCTTCTCGATGATGGCTTGGATCGCTGGCACAGCGTAAACACCTGTAGCGGCAGGATCGCCAGGGCCATTCGATAAAAACACACCGTCCGGATTTAGTTTTAAAATATCCTCAGCCGTTGCCGTGGCAGGCACAACCGTAACACGGCATCCGGCATTGACGAGGCAGCGCAAAATATTTTGCTTGGCACCATAGTCAACCGCAACAATATGAAACTTTTGTGGCGAACTTTCCTGATGCCACAAACCTTCACTCCATTCGTAAGTGTTGGTGCAACTCACTTGTTTTGCTAAATCCATGCCTTCAAGGCCTGGCCATTGCTCTGCCTTTTCATGCAGCTTATTCATATCAAACTTGCCATCTGGCGCGTGGGCGATAACACCATTGGGTGCGCCATTGTCACGGATGTGAATGGTAAGGGCGCGCGTATCGATGCCTGAAATACCGATTAAATTATTTTTCTTAAGCCACACATCGAGATGCTCTTGAGCCCGCCAATTGGACGGGTTGGTGATAGAGGAGCGTAGAACCAACCCACGTGCGGCGGGTGTGCCCGTTTCTAAATCCTCATCATTAGCACCGACATTGCCGATGTGAGGAAATGTGAAAGTGATGATCTGGCCAGCATAGCTCGGATCGGTCAAAATTTCCTGGTAACCCGTCATAGAGGTATTAAAGCAAACCTCGCCTACGGATGAGCCTATGGCTCCTAAACCATGCCCCCAAAAGACGCCGCCATCAGAAAGCACCAATACCGCCGTGGCACTCTCAGGCGCAGGTGTACTCGTTCGTTTTTTCAACGAAGGGTTCGTCAATTTAACCTCAATATTTGGGGGAAGCCGTTTTTGTGCCCAAACGGAAATAACTTTTAACCAGTGAATCGAGCTTATGCAACCGAATTTTCTGGCTTGGCTTTCCGCTCATTCTTAAGGTGATCGGCCACTAAAAAGGCCAATTCCAAGGCTTGGGTGGCATTAAGGCGCGGGTCGCAATGGGTCTCGTACCGCTTCCCTAACCCCGCATCTGTCACGGCCGAGACACCACCTGTGCATTCGGTGACTTCTTGGCCGGTCATTTCCAGATGGATACCGCCCGCATGGACGCCCTCATCTGCACACACAGCAAAGAAGTCTTTCACCTCAGACAGGATTTTATCGAAACTACGCGTCTTATAGCCAGATTCTGCCATCTCCGTGTTGCCGTGCATGGGATCAGAGCACCAAACGACCGTTTTCCCAGCCTTCTTCACAGCCCGTAACAAGGGTGGCAGATGCTGCCGAACCTTATCGGCACCCATGCGGGTAATGAGCGTCAGACGGCCAGCTTCGTTATCTGGATTCAGCGTTTCGATCAAACGGAGCAAATCACCCGGTTCTGTTGAGGGGCCACACTTCAAACCCAGTGGATTTTTAACGCCACGCATGAATTCGATATGGGCACCGTCCAATTGCCGCGTGCGGTCACCAATCCAAAGCATATGGGCCGAGACGTCATACCAGTCGCCGCTCGTGCTATCGACGCGCGTCATGGCCTGCTCATAAGGCAATAGCAAGGCTTCGTGTGATGTAAAGAGATCAGTTTCACGAATTTGAGCCGACGTTTCCGCCGTGATATTACATGCCGCCATAAAGTTCAGTGTCTCGCCAATACGGTTGGCGAGGGTTCGGTATCGCTCTCCCTGCAAGCTACGATCGACCGACTCTAAATTCCAACGGTTCACTTCATGCAGATCAGCATACCCACCTTGCGCAAAAGCGCGCAGCAAGTTCAGCGTTGAGGCTGACTGATTATAAACCTGGATCATCCGCTCAGGGTCTGGCTTACGCGCTTCTGGTGTAAAATCCAGGCCATTGACGATATCGCCGCGGTAGCTCGGCAATGTAACACCGTTACGTGTTTCGGTATCATCCGAGCGCGGCTTGGCAAACTGCCCTGCCATGCGGCCGATCTTCACAACAGGTGTACCGCCACCAAATGTCAGGACGACAGCAATCTGCAAAATGAGGCGGAACAAATCGCGGATATTATTGGCGCCAAATTCGGCAAAGCTCTCAGCACAATCGCCGCCTTGGAATAGGAACGCCTCACCAGCCGCAACTTTCGCAAGTTTTTTCTTAAGACGCCTTGCTTCCCCTGCAAAAACCAAGGGTGGCAATTTCGCCAGACGAGCTTCAACTGAGCCTAATTTTTCCTGATCGTCATAAGTCGGCGCTTGCTTGACCGGTTTTGCGCGCCAACTGTTGGGGGTCCAATTCTGTGCCATGGCTTAATACCTTTACGAATTCCATGCCAGCTTAGGCTGGCGGGTTGTACATTATGCGATTGTGAGGTGAGGTAAAAGAATATGTTCCGGTGTTACCGGAACCAATACGACCAGCCATAGGCAAACGCGCCAAAAGATTTGGCTGAAAAAGCGTTTTTGCTGAGGGTTTCATGGCTAATCATGGGGTTAGCTTATCTATTTTTAAGCTCAAAAGCAACAAATAGTTGAATTACTTTCCTCTTTTTAGCCTATAAATAACCTCCATTTAAAGGTCATTCATTTAACAAATTGATATTCATATGCCACCAAAATCTAAACTCGCTTTAACCCGTCTCGGGGTGCTCTATACGGAAAATGAAGAAGAGGCCCGTAAGGCACACAGCCTTATTGATGCTGAAACAAAGCGTATTAGAGAAATGACCAACGCTACGTGTCATGCTTTTCGCAGCCAAAGGCATCAGGTTGTTACCAAAAAACTCCTTCCTTTCCTCAAAGCAGAATTCCCAGAAGAGAGGCAAGTCGAAATTGAGAGTGGGTGTGCTTCCTTACGCACATATGGAGAAGGCTCGGAACGCCTCAGTGAATCTGGACCCTACGATATTTACATGGCCGTAACTGCAGGCCCGCAGGGTCATGGCGTTACGAAATACTATATAAGCTTTAACACAATTATCATTGGCGAAGGGGAGCCAGAGTTGGCAACCAGTGATTACGAAGATATGACGGTTATTAAGCAAACCGTAGGCAGTTTAAGCCAACTCCCCAAGCTTTTTGGCAAAGTAAAAACCAGCGACATTCACGGCATTGTCACTCTTTTTCAAAAAATCTCTCAAGATATTGATCAAGACGCACGCAAGGCGATTACAAAAAGGGAGCCGCCCGCTGATCAGCCGACGCCGCCAAAATAATTTTGGAATCTCGCACCTATTCGACCGTAACACTCTTAGCTAAGTTACGTGGCTGGTCAACGTCCGTGCCTTTGGCAACGGCTGTATAGTAAGCCAGCAGTTGCACAGGGATTGCGTAAAGCAACGGTAGCACCTCAGGGTCAGCGGCCGGGACTGTGATGCTCCAATATGGCTTCACACCGACATTTGCCAAGCCCGCTTTATCAGAAAGCAAAATCACCTTACCGCCGCGCGCACTGACTTCTTGGATATTGGAAGCTGTCTTTTCAAAGAGCGCGTCCGTGGGCGCCAAAAACACAACCGGCATTTCCTCATCGATCAAGGCGATGGGACCATGCTTCATTTCACCGGCAGGGTAACCTTCAGCATGGATATAAGAAATTTCTTTCAGTTTCAGTGAGCCTTCCATCGCAAGCGGATACAGCAACCCGCGTCCTAAATAGAGAACATCTGTGGCTTCTGCCAGATGCTGGGCTAATTCTTGGATATGGTGCTCAGCACGCAACATTGAATTGATTTGAGCAGGAACTTCCCGCAAAGCCTTCATAATCTTGGCCGCGCGCTTCTGATCCATCTTACCGCGTGCTAAGGCTGCTGCAACAGCAAGGCATAACAAGGCCGTAAGCTGCGTTGTGTAAGCTTTAGTTGAAGCAACACCAATTTCAGGCCCTGCCAAAGTTGGGATCACCACATCCGACATGCGCGCCATGGTGCTGTGCGGCGCATTAAGGATGGTCACGATCTTTTGGCCTTGGGATTTGGCATATTGCAAAGCACCCATTGTATCAATGGTTTCGCCCGATTGTGAGATCGCTAATGTCACACCACCTTCAGGCATCGGTGCTTCGCGGTAACGGAATTCCGATGCAATGTCGATTTCAACAGGCAGCCGCGCCAATTGCTCAAACCAATATTTAGCAACAAGACCCGCATAATAAGCCGTGCCGCAACCAACAATTGTCAAACGGGGAATTTTTGCCCAATCAAATGGCAACTGAGGCAACGTCATCAGGTCATCAAGGCTAACCAATGAGTTCATGGTCTCACCAATAACGGCGGGCTGCTCAAAAATTTCCTTGAGCATAAAGTGGCGGTATTGGCCTTTGCCGATAGAGGCGCCCGTCAATGCTGTGACATGGACTTTGCGTTCTACAATTTTATCCGTGGCATCATGAATGGTGGCCTTACCGGGGTGCAGTTCAACCCAGTCACCTTCTTCTAAATAGCTGATCTTATTTGTAAGGGGTGCGAGCGCGAGCGCATCAGATCCCAAATACATTTCTGTTTCACCATACCCAACAGCCAAGGGGCTGCCACGACGCGCACCGATCAAAAGATTTTTATGGCCCAGGAATAAAACAGCAATCGCAAAAGCACCTTCAAGGCGCTTCAACGTCGCCGCAATAGCCTCTTGGGGTGTCATGCCTTGATCGAGATAGTCGGTGATCAGGTAGGCAATTGTTTCTGTATCGGTTTCTGATTTAAAACGATGCTGCTTCTTTTCCAACTCTTCGCGCAACTCGCGATAATTCTCGATAATGCCGTTATGAACGATAGCGACTTTTTCCGTAACGTGCGGATGCGCGTTATCTTCGGTGGGCTTGCCATGCGTTGCCCAGCGGGTATGACCAATACCAATAGTCCCAGGCAAAGGCTCCAAAGCGATTTTATCAACGAGCTTATTGAGTTTTCCTTCAGCGCGGCGATATTCGATGTGGCCGTTGGTCAACGTCGCAATGCCAGCGCTGTCATAGCCGCGATATTCCAGGCGCTTCAACCCTTCAAGCAACAAGGTTGCAACGGGGCGTTCCGCCAAAATTCCTACGATACCACACATGGTCTTGTTCCTTTTCTTAAAAGCCAACGCGAACTTATGTGGACTTACCCCGAATGTGTACTCAATTTTAGCGACATATTGTTACCTGCCCTATAATCCTGCTAGCATTTAAAAACCAGACGAAACCTTGCCCAACCAGGATACCCCATGAAACTGCTCAAGGAATTCCGTGAATTTGCCGCCCGCGGCAACGTTGTTGACCTGGCCGTTGGTGTCATCATCGGTGCTGCCTTTGGCAAGATCGTCACATCCCTTGTGAGCGACATCATTATGCCACCCGTAGGCTTGCTCCTCGGCAAAGTCGATTTCTCAAACCTTTTTATCGACCTCTCTGGAACGCATCATGACTCTCTTGCAGCTGCCAAGGCCGCAGGTGCACCGACAATCAATTATGGCCTCTTCATCAACACGATCATTGATTTTGCGATTGTCGCTTTTGTTATCTTCCTGGTTATTCAACAAATGAACCGCTTTATAAAAAAAGCAGGCCCCGCAACAACGCGCGATTGCCCATGTTGCACGTCATCAATTTCCGTGAAGGCCACAAAGTGCCCACATTGCACTGCTGATATTGCGGCGGCTTCATAATGGCAAATGTCGCTTTCCTCGGCCTTGGTGTCATGGGCTACCCCATGGCAGGACATCTTGCGCGCGCAGGGCACAAAGTTACTGTTTACAACCGTACAACAGCAAAAGCGGAAGCTTGGACGAAAGAACACAAAGGCACGTTTGCCACCTCACCTGCCTTAGCCGCTAAAAATGCCGACTTCATTTTTTCCTGCGTTGGCAATGATGATGACTTACGTTCAGTTACGAAAGGCAAGGATGGGGCGTTCCATGGCATGATGCCTGGCGCAATCTTTATTGATCACACAACCGCCTCAGCTGATGTTGTAAGGGAATTACATGGAGAGGCCAAAAAACAGGGCCTGCACTTCATCGACGCTCCCGTCTCCGGTGGTCAGGTAGGTGCCGAAAAGGGTATCCTCACCATTATGGCTGGCGGCGATAACGAGCCCTATACCAAGGCTGAGCCTGTCCTTAAGGCTTACGCCCAAGCCGTCCAATATATGGGCGCCTCTGGTTACGGGCAAATTGCCAAAATGGTCAACCAAATCTGCATTGTTGGCTGTATTCAAGCTTTGTCCGAAGGCCTCAACTTCGCCAAGGCAGCAGGGCTGGATATCACAAAGCTTTTACCTGCCATCAGCAAAGGCGCCGCCGGCTCCTGGCAGATGGATAACCGCGGCCTGACTATGGCTGAGGATAAGTTTGATTTTGGCTTTGCCGTCGATTGGATGCGGAAAGATTTGGGGATATGCCTCAATGAAGCTAAGAAAAACGGTGCGCCACTGCCCGTAACTGCTTTAATTGACCAGTTTTATGCCGATTTACAGGCTCTGGGCCATAGTCGCTCCGACACCTCGAGTCTCATCATTCGTTTACGAAACGTAAAGATAAATAAACAATAAGAACTTGCGCCGAATCATCCTTTTGACTCTCATAGGCGCCTCGACCCCCACTCGCAGGAATCCCCCATGCCCAGCTTTCTACGTACCTTTATCCTGGCCTTTATCTTTTTAGGCTTAACAGGGCTTGTGACAACAATCGCTATGGCGAAGACTTATCATAAGCATTTCCATCACACCCATCATCACAGCACAACGCACCATACAAGCCATCACGCCCAAAGCCACAGTAATCCCCAGTTGCGTAACGCACAAACGCATCTGATCCATCTTGGCTACGCAACGGGCAAGGCAGATGGAATTATGGGACCAAAGACGAAGACGGCTTTAAAAAATTTCCAACACGACCATAAGTTAAAAATTACAGGTACACTGACTGCCGCCACTTACAGCGCATTGGTTGAAGCAGATAAACCTGCTCCCAAGCCCGTGGCATCCGCAGCAGTCACTCCAACACCAACCCCGCTTCCAGCACCACCTGCGCCAGACTTCTATGCCACACACCCTGATTTCTACGGCCATGTGCACCAGGATTATTCCAACCCGCTACAAAAAGAAAACCCACAATCCATCACTAGCCGTTATGGCAAATTGGCCATCACAAAGGATCAGGGACAAAATTACGCCGTCACGCTGAATGACCAGCCTTTGCTGCAGGCATCAGAACAACCAGCGGTCATTGGTGTTTCAAAAACGTACGAACTGCCTTTGGAAGACGCCCTGATCGTCACGACCTATCATAATGACAGCACACTATGCCCCTATAAGCATTTCCTCGTGACGCTCAATGACCAGGGCAGCAAGACCACAGAAATCCAGAATTGCACGCATGGCTACCAAGCCAGCATCAAGGAAAGCTCACTCTATATTGTTTTTCCAGAAACGGATGATGGTCGTGCTGTTGGCAGCACATTCCGTTACGAAAACAGCGATCTCGAAAAACTCTAGAATTTATTTCTTGGCTTTAGCCTGTTCATCGCGGAAACGGCTAGCCCATTCCTCGATGTTCGCCTGGCGACCGCGGGCAACGGCGAGTGTATTGGCAGGCACTTCCATCGTGATGACACTGCCGGCACCAACATAAGCCCCATCGCCAACCTTGACCGGTGCAACAAGAGAGCTATTGGAGCCAATGAACGTCCCTGCCCCAATATGTGTATGGCTCTTACGGAACCCATCATAATTGCAGGTAATTGTACCAGCCCCAATATTGGCCGTGGCACCGACAAAGGCATCGCCAATGTAAGAAAGGTGGTTGATCTTGGCGCCCTTACCAACTTCCGTATTCTTGATTTCAACAAAATTGCCAATATGGGCACCCGCACCAATGACCGAGCCGGGGCGCAGTCGCGCAAAGGGACCAATGACAGCTCCCTCTTCTATCTTGACCTCTTCTAAATGGCAGAACGCACGGATATGGACTTTGTCCCCAATCTCAACGCCAGGGCCAATGAAGACATTTGGGTCAATAATGACATCGCGGCCGATCTTCGTGTCTGGCGATAAGTAAACTGTATTGGGATCAACCAAGGTCGCCCCGTCCAACATTGCTTTTTCACGTAATTTCTCTTGCATCAGTTTCTCCGCTTCAGCCAGTTCAACCCGCGTATTGATACCCAAAACAACATCTGCAGGCATTTCAGCAACAACACAAGTGTCACCGCCTTTTTGTGCCAATGCAATACAGTCTGTCAGGTAGTATTCTTTTTTAGCATTGTTATCCTTAAGCTTATCCAATAAGGGCCACAACTTGTCCGCTGCAAAAAGCATAATACCGCCATTGCAAAGCCCAACCTTTTTTTGGTCAGCCGTAGCATCCGCAGCCTCGACGATGGCGCTTAGGTTTCCCTTAGCATCCAATATCAACCGCCCATAGGCAGAAGGGTTAGGAGGCGTAAATCCTGCCACAACAATCGCAGCACCTGTCTCTTGGCGTTTCTTTTGCATTGTGCGCAAAGCACCCGATGTCATCAAAGGTGCATCCCCAAATAAAATAGCCACATCACCTTTGAAATCCGAAAGCTCCTTGCGGGCAGCTTTGACGGCATCACCCGTACCTAGGGCTTTGGGCTGGATGGCACAGCGGTGCGGTTGAACCGCTTTTTCAACACTCTCCATTCCAGGCGCCATGACAGGAACAATTTTTTCCGGTGATAGTTCGGCGCAAGCCGCTAAGACATGTTTGATCATGGGTAGGCCCGCGATTGAGTGCATAACCTTGGGCATATCTGAGCGCATGCGTGTGCCTTGCCCTGCCGCCAAGATGACGCAGGCTAAGGGTTCTAGAATCGTGGATTTCTTTTCAGCCATGGCATTGGTTTGCCACAAAAAACGGTCAAATACCAGGTACGGCGTTTGGCCTAACGGGGATCAGTTTTTAATTTTCCAGGTGCAGGCCCAAAAAACGATGACCTGGCAGGGGAGCCGAACATTATTTGTAATTCCGCCCTTACGTTCCCAATACCTTGCAAAGCATCATTATTGAGCTGGCCATTTGTGATGGCATCCAGTGTCTTGGTGTCTAGAGGCTCTCTCCGCATATACCCTTGGATCCATGCAGGCTTCCCACTACAAATATCTTTCATAAGGATTTTCCAGGCATGAAACCTCTTCTGGGGATCGCCTGCCTCGGGCCTACCGGTAGGAGGGATCGTTACCTCCTCCTTTTTATCAGAAATGAATAAGTACCCGTCATGATTTATTAAAGTTGTGTCATTTGCAGACACGGCAGAAACGCCCCCTGTGTTTGCGATCCCTACTTTTTTAAGCATATCGGCATAGTTTGTTGGTGGCTCAAAATCCCCTGTATAAAAAACCGCCGCTTTTGGTGTACTTATGCATACAGCGGTAGAATTTCCTTTACTGTAAATACTGACGTCTGCTGGATTATCATCTCCCCTTGTTTGTGACATTGCGGGCAAAGCCGCCGCAAGGGCAAGAGCAGCAGATACCAATGGTGCAGCAAGATTTTTCATAATAACCTGTCCTTCAATGAGCTTAACGATATTTAAGTTATATAATGCAGCAATGGGGGCGACAATATATTAGTTCGTCTTAACCATGTTGACCTTATGCCACAACTCAAAGCCCTTATCTTTGACCTCGACGGCACCTTGATGGATAGTGCGCCCGACCTGCGCCAGGCCATCAATCTCACTTTACAGGATGCCGGTCGTAAGCCGCTGCCACTCGATGAAATCAAGAGTCTCACGGGTGATGGCATGCTGCCCATGCTCAGTCGCGCTTTTGCGGCGACAGGACCATCTATTACTGAGAAGGAAGCCTATAATCATTTCCAGGTATTTATTAATCACTACCGGACACTCAAGCCAGATCCATCACAGTTTTATCCGCACACAGTCGAAACACTTCAATGGTACCGGGATCATGATATTAAGATCGGCCTTTGCACCAATAAGCAAGAAACAGCGACACACAGGCTTCTGAAAGACCTGGATATCCACTCCTATTTTGCCTTCATTGCTGGCGGTGATACATTTCCTGTACACAAGCCACACCCAGGCCATGTCCTCGGTGTGATCGAAAAACTAAAAATTTCAGCCAACAGCTGCGTCATGATTGGCGACAGTACGAACGATATACGCGCAGCACAGGCGGCGGGCATTCCTTGTATTGCCGTCACACATGGTTACGGTGAGGACGTGGGAGGGTTAGGCGCAGATGCAGTCATCTCGCATTTCAAGGATTTGCCGGCCGCACTTGAAACTTTAGGGTTTCAAATCCTCTGAAGTGGCATGACGCCAGCTTGATAGATGAATGACAATCAAACCAAACACGCTTCCACTCTCGAGTTTAACAGCCATCTCAGGTAACTCCGGGGAAACCTTCGCCAACCATATATGGAAAGGCTCGCGCCCGGCTTCCTTATCATTTTTCTGCCAGAACTTACTCGGCTTACGGTCATTCCATTCACCTGAGATCATTTTAAAACCAGCGTCACACATCCGAGCGTTGCCTTTGAAAACGCCATAATCCCCTTCATCGATATCCTCAAAACCAGCATCGACTCCACTGACATCAAAGCGGCGTTTGCCATCAAAAACACCAACCGTCACGTTACAATTCTTCTCGACCGCTACATGTGCCAGCATTTGCAGGAGTGCCGTCACGGGGTCAAGTGATCCTGTGCGCTGTTCAAGGGTGACGGCCTCCCGGTTTTCATCATGGCTTGGTGGGTCAAACTCTGGCTGCACATCGCCGTTTTTTAAGAAATGAAGTTTGGTAGCTTTAGGCTTATCCTTCCAAACATCGCGCGTATAAAACTCTTTGGGTATAAATTGTGTATTTGTAAAACGCCCCTCTGCATCAAGGATCGTATCCCATGGCAATGTCCGGTGCCAAAATCCAAAAGTCTGCGCCTTAACCCGCGCATGATATTTTTTTGCCCGCTCATAGAACAAGATTTCCGAGGTTACGAGGTGGATACCGCCGACATAAATATCGTAGGTAGCAACGATAGGGGGCATGGGGGGAATGCGTTTGGTCTCAGCATGCGCGGATGCCGCCAGAAGAAAACCCATGATAAGGCAGAGAATAAATTTAAAACGCATCACACACTTTCTAAGGAAACCAAGGCTAAATTATGTCATGTCGCTTCAAAGGCCAGCGCCTTAGCGTGGCGCAGGATATCATCTGCTGCATCCGTATAGCCACCAGCCTCTTTGTGCAAAACCAACGGCCGGCAAAGGATAACACTTTTTTCATACCCCTTTTGGGCACGGACGATCACGCGCTTGGGCTCTGCTCCGGCTTTTGGCAAAAGCGACAGCACTTCAATTTGCCCAAACAATGGCTCAGTATACCGCATAATCTCCATCAACCTATCGGCGCGATGGATCAGCGCCATAACCCCTGCCGGCTTGAGCGCTTTCGATGCGCTCTTGATCCACAATTCCAAATCACCGTCTTTTTCGGTATTTGCTGTCCGCTTGATCTTGTCTCTTGAAACATCATGGCTTACTTCATCATGGTAGGGCGGATTCATCATCACATAATCAAAACCATCTACTGATACTTTTTGAGCATCCCCCACAACCACATCCATATGCGCCTGGAATTTATTGCGCTCAATATTACGGATGCAGACTGCCACTAAAGGCTCCTGAATATCGATACCGGTAACCGAAATATGCGGCACGCGGGCAGCCAGGCACAGGAGTGCACCCCCAACTCCGCATCCGAGGTCAAGCACCCGGTCACCCGCTTTGGCCTCCACGGCCGCGGCCAATAACACCGTATCAATAGCCACCCGGTAGCCGGATGCTGGCTGTTCAAACGTTACACGGCGATTGAGCAAACCATCTAAAGTTGTATCCATATCCAAAACCGCTATAATCCGCCTATGGCTACCATTATTCCGCTTGAAACGCCCCGCCGCAAGGACAGTTCATTTGCGCTCGATACGTTGACCCATTTGGTGGCGGAGGACATGGCTGCCGTCAACCAGCTTATTGTCCAGCGCATGGAAAGCCGTGTTGCCCTTATTCCGCATTTAGCTGGCCATCTCATTGCCGCTGGGGGCAAGAGGTTGCGCCCAATTCTTACACTCGCTGCAGCCCGGCTTTGCGGTTATCAAGGTCAACGTCACCGTAAGCTCGCAGCTTGCGTTGAATTTATCCATACAGCGACCCTTCTCCATGACGATGTTGTTGATGCCAGTGACTTACGCCGCGGCGGCCCCTCAGCCAACGCCCTCTTCGGTAATGAGGCGAGCGTTCTGGTCGGTGATTTCCTTTTTAGCCGCTCGTTCCAGCTTATGGTTGAAGATGGATCGATCGATGTTTTGCGCATCCTCTCAAACGCTTCGGCCATCATTGCCGAGGGTGAGGTCCTTCAATTAGCCACGACCAATGACAGTACGACCAGCGAGCAAGCTTATTTAGAAGTCGTTCGCGCTAAGACTGCGGAACTCTTTGCTGCCGCCTGCCGCGTAGGCGCAGTCGTTTCCAGTCGCCCCGCCTCCGAAGAAGAAGCGCTCCGCACCTTTGGCCTTAATCTTGGCATCGCCTTCCAGATCATTGATGACGTGTTGGATTACTCTGCTGAGCAATTACGCCTTGGCAAAACGGTCGGCGATGATTTCCGTGAAGGCAAGGTTACTCTTCCCGTGATCCTAGCCATCCATCGCGGCAATGAAGCCGAACGTGCCTTTTGGCATCGCACCCTCGACGAAAACGACCAGCGCGAAGGTGATTTTGACCATGCCCAGGACCTGTTGCGCCGCCACCATGCTTTGCGCGATGCCGTTGAACGCGCCCGCCATTATGGCGCTATTGCACGGGATGCCTTGGGCCTCTTCCAAGACAATCCCGTCAAAAAAGCCTTGCTTGATATCGTTGATTTCACTGTTGAGCGTGAATTTTAAGCACTCCCCCTTGTCGGGGCGTGGCGCAGCCTGGTAGCGCGCCTGCTTCGGGAGCAGGAGGCCGGAGGTTCGAATCCTCTCGCCCCGACCAACTCTGTTGAGAGGCTAGTTTATAAAATATGCCGACAAATGGAGACAGCCTGGTTATATGCCCTGCGAAATCTTGTGGGCTTAAACTTAGTCCTTTCATCCGCTCTCAAGGCCCGGTGGGCTTCTCTTTCCAGAACCCTCATTTCGCACATGATAGGAATGGCTTCGCTTAACGCATTAATCAGGGGATCTGGATGTACATAAATAACATCCCTACCCCAATGCCCGGTGCAATCTAGCTTAGGAAAACAATGCTGATAAACAATTTGTCCAACCATAATCTGCCCCCCTTAGAAATAATGACGTGCTCAATATGGGAATAGGCTAGCAACAAAAGTTTGAAAGTAATTACTGGTTTTTATAGTTAATCCAAGACCTACGAAAATCGGATAGGGCATTTCGTCCCTCTTCCCTCCTGCTCCCCAGATGCCACATCTCCCAAAGATTTCTAGGCTTCCCTCATCCTTTGCTTGACAGTTAACGAGTCCAGGGCGTAGATGGCCGCGAGCCGCCGGATGGTATATCCGGCAAAGATCAACCTTTAGAGAGAGAACCATGGACGGCGACAGGTGTTGCGGCCACTTCTTAATCAAAGCGGCCTGCACAAAATGTCTCCAGCAGTTCCTGTCGGTAGTTTGAGCCGCGACTAGTTCGCGCCTTGCCTCCCGCAGAAATTGCCCGGGAGGTACTTATGATGAACCACAATCATTCGGAAGATCGTGTCTCTTTGCTTGGCAAAATCATGGCACTTTGGCCATGGCATACGCATGAGAGCAGCCTCGCGTCCATTTCCGCCTCTAAAGTCGGCGAAACCTATTCGAATGTCGCACATTTGGAGCCTGATGCTGCGCTCAGTTGGATGGCTAGCCGTGCTGAAGGCCTAACAGATGATGAAGCCGAGATGCGTCTTGAGCATTACGGCAAGAACCAAGTCGCACGAGAAGAGCACAAAGGGGCCATCCGCCAGCTGGTTGAGCGCTTACTCAACCCGCTCAACGTCATGTTGCTGATCCTTGCGATCATTAACTTCTTCCTTTTGGATGATGCTGAATCCGGCACGGTCATTTCGACCATGGTTGTCCTTAGTATTTCACTTTCCTTCATACAGGAACGTCGCTCCGGCAACGCCGCCGAAAAACTCCGAGCGATGGTCAGCACAACGGCATCCGTGATGCGGCGCATGGCAGAAGAAACGGGCCAGCCTGAAGGCGAGCCCGCCAAGAATGCGCGCAAATCCGCACGTTTTGAAATTCCCGTAGCCGACCTTGTCCCGGGGGATGTTGTCTGGCTTTCAGCTGGTGACCTTATCCCTGCTGATGTCCGCATCCTTTCGGCACGCGACCTGTTCATCAA
>Ga0206865_1163_pt1 | contig 18449 bp, 20 predicted proteins | sample Alteio_BWOrgCont_39_FD_152628 | JGI IMG/M metagenome (GOLD analysis project Ga0206865, IMG submission 152628) | Enriched cells from forest soil in Barre Woods Harvard Forest LTER site, Petersham, Massachusetts, United States -... | ecosystem: Environmental > Terrestrial > Soil > Temperate forest >...
TTTCATCAATGGCGACTATGACATCCATTGGCTGGAAAAATTCCTCGAAAAGAAGTAAACTAGGGGCGGATGTCCAACCGCACCCTCCATATCCTGACCCCTGATGTTTTGCTCCGCGCCTATGCTGCGGGGATATTCCCAATGGCGGAAAGTTCGACCTCAACTGAGCTGCATTGGTTCGATCCTCCCATCCGCGCGATCATCCCTCTTGATGATGATTTCCATGTACCGCGGCGCCTCAGACGCACGCTCAAACAAAAGCCCTATGAGATTAAACTCGACACCGCCTTTCTCAAGGTTATGCAAGCCTGCGCCGCTGTGACCCAAGACCGGCCCACAACCTGGATCAACCGCGAAATCCTCGATCTTTACACAACCATGTATATGCGCGGCCACGCCCATTCGATTGAGGCTTGGCAGGATGGAGAATTGGTTGGTGGTTTGTATGGTGTCAGCCTAGGCGGCGCTTTCTTTGGTGAAAGCATGTTCAGCCGGAGGCCCGACGCCAGCAAAATAACCCTCATCTATCTCGTCAGTCTGTTAAGCTATTGCGGCTTCACGCTTTTAGACACACAGTTCCAAACTGAACATCTTGTGCAATTTGGTACACACGAGATCACGCGTGCGAATTACCTGCATCTTTTGGCAGGAGCCGTAAAAAAACCGGCGAAGCTAACCGCGCCGGTAAAGCCCAGCTGGGATCAGCTCGTCACCGATCACTTACTGGCTTTATCCTTACAACCCGTGACCCATAAATCATAAATCGGGTGTTCCATGGCTGATAAAGCCGGGCTCGATGCGAACATCCAGCCGTGGAAAACAGGTGTGTCTTTTTCGCCTGGCTTAAATTCACCAACCTCAATATAAGCCGCTGCTTCTGGCGTTTCTTCCGGCGGCGTCACGCGGCATGTGCGCACTGTGATCATCAGTGTGCCAAATTTTAACGGCTGGGCGACAGGAATATCCAGCTCCTCAACGCGCGCGGTCATTTTATCCAAGGCCCGAATGACAGCGATAGGCTGCTCAAGGGTCGGCACAGTTGCACTCGCTGGGATTGCCAGCAAAAGTATTGCTGAGACAAAAAGCCAGAAGCGCATTATGGGTGGGCTGGTTCGCCGCCGGCTGGCGCTGGAGCAGCGCCGCCCTTAGCGGGTTCCCCACGCTTACTGCTATAGATCAGCTGGCCGATCATATCGTCAAGGCGCAAAGGAGCTTGTGTGCGAGTCACACGACCCGTGCCATCGGTCTTGATCATCTCTTCATCGATGCCGGGTTCCAGCGACATATATTTACCACCCAACAAGCTTTCAGTGGCCACCAAAGCCATCGTATCGGTTGGCAAACGGACGCTTGGGTCAATCGTCATATTGACGGTCACAAGATACTCATTGGGGCCTGGGTCAGTGATCAGGTGCAGGCCAGAGACGGAGCCGATTTTGACGCCATTCACTTTGACATCAATGCCTTCTTTCAAGCCATCGACCATGGGGAAATTAGCTGTCACAGCATAGCCTTTGACTTTACGCAAATCCGCGCTCGAATAAGCAAAGACCATGAACATCGCAGCGATGATCAAGACAACGGCACCTAAAACGGTCTCAAAAATACTGCGTCCCATAGTTTTCTCCCGGGGCTTTATAGTTCTGGTTGCCAAGCTTCGTAATCGCCAGTTGCTTTGGCGCGCTTGCCACCTTCAAGCACATGACCTGGTGGTAAATAGGCTTCAGGGGTCCCTGTCAGGTTTTGTTGGTGAGGTTTCTGCCAGGATTTACGGAAAGGGCTTTGATCAGGAATGGGCGCGTCCAACGTATGATGCAGCCAGATGTGCCATTCAGGGGGTACCTTACTCGCTTCCGGCTCGCCTGCATAGATCACCCAGCGCCTTTCACGAAACCCCTCAGTGGTTTTGCGCTCATGGTAATAAACATTGCCGAAGGCATCGGTTCCCGCTTTGACACCACAGAACCAGGTCTGCATCAAAGTACCCAATTGCGACAAGCGGCGGATGAATGAAAAGTTTTCCATGAAGGATTTGAAACTGGGGATTCGGTGTTCAATCAATAAGGTGATGCTGGTTATAAATGTTTCGAATTCATTGTCCAGCAAACCTCGTTTTTTGGCGAGTTCGCCTGTTAATAACTTTCCCTTTATGACCACCACATTTTGTGCCAATAATCCGCCCAGGCCACATCATCTTGTGGATAACTTTTACCCACAGCCACCTTTCATGTCCAATCCTATGAAAAAACATGGCTTTTCCTCTTCTATCCCTCGCCTCTTCACGCGCGGCGATCATGATGCCTACAGCCTGATCCATTTTCAGGAGCAGGAAAAATTTGGTGACGAAACCTCCCCTGGATTGGAAAGCCCTCATAACTGGGGTCTGGAATCAAGCGCCCTGCTGGCTGAACAAACCGCTCAAACGATTCCCGCCCAAACCAAGGCACTTGAGGAAAATACGGTTCCTTCCTGGTTGTGGCGCCATGTTGGTATCGACAGAGGCACTAAAACAGAAGCCTCAGCCCAACAAATCTTTGACCGTGTAGTTGGTTCCGCTGCTTACAGCGCTTGGAAACAAAATGTCTTCGCCACCGAAACAGAAGCCCGAACCTTTTTCGATGAAGCGCGCTATGCCTTAGCACAACGCTTTATTGCCATTGAGCCACGCGCCTTGGCCACTCTTGGTCTTGATTGGGCTTATGGACTGACAGCAGACACAGCGAAGCCTAAATCCATTGTGCCCGCTCACCCTATAGAAATCCCCAACACGACCATTGATGCCGTCGTCAGCGGCAAGCGCGACAAAGCCATCAACACCAAGTGGCAAAAAATAATTGCCGCTAAAAACAAAACGCAGCCAACGACCTTACGTTTTCCTGACATCGCTTCAGATTGGAACGCTGCACCTACACCTACTTTTCCTGTCATGCTCGACCTTATGGCCTTTCGCCATAATGACGGCGCAGTGAATATCGATGCGCTTCGCCATGCGACAAAACTGGCCGTCATACTTCTCGACCTACATGAGGGGCAGATCTCTTCGTGGGCACTGGGTTTCTGCAACCTCGCCCCCCTCCTCACAGCACTTGCCATTCCCTATGACAGCGACGGCGCACGTGCCATGGCTGCCGCCATTGGCGCCATCATAACGGCAGAAGCCTATGCGACATCAGCACAACTCGCTGGCCTCCGTGGGCCAAGCGCTGACTATAACAACCATCGTGAATTGATTTTGCGCTCACTCCGTAATCATCGCAGAGCCGCCTATGGTGACCGCAATGATTATGAAAAAGTCTCCGTGTTGCCTGTGCCGCTGAAGTTAGAGCAATGCCCGGACCTGGCTCTGGTCGCTACCGCACAACGCTGCTGGACGGAAACCCTTGAGCTCGTACGTCAAAATGGCTTGCGCCATATACAGATGACAGCCCTATCGGCTTCGCCTGCCTTGACGTTGTTTATGGAAAGCACAACGCAAGGTATCGAGCCCTTACGCACGTTGATCACAACGCGTGCAATCGACAATGATGTATTCGAGCGTGAAGAGTCACCTTTTGTGGCAGAAGCACTCTCCAGTTTGCGTTACAACAGCGCCCAAGCCAAAGCCATAGGCGCCTATATTAGTGGCCATAAGACCCTTACAAAAGCACCAGCTATCAACCACACCTCGCTTCATGCTTTGGGTTTTGATGAAACAACGATTGCCCAAGTCGAAAATTATATCCCCAACGTCGATGACATCCGCTTTGTCTTCACACAATGGATTTTAGGTGAAGATTTTTGCCGTAAGGTCCTCAAAATACCTGCCACCAAACTTAAATCACCGCGCCTTGATATTTTGGAGCAGCTTGGCTTCTCAGCTTCTGACATCGCCGCGGCTAACACCTTCTGCTATGGCCATGACAGCGTCAAAGGCTCCAGAGAATTACGCCCCCAACATACGAATATTTTTGCCAAAGCCAGCGATATTACGGCTGAAGCCAAAATCCGCATGGCTGCATCCCTACAAAGCTTCATCAGTGGTGAAATTGAGTTGAGCTTGTCCCTGTCGCCTGCAACTTCAGCAGAAAAGAACGAGAAGCTTTTACTCAGCGCGTGGCGGCAAGGGCTCAAATCGCTGACACTTGCCTACGATGCTACGGGACAGGTTGCACAGGAAAAACAAGGCAAAGCTTCAATGACGGCATTCCTGCATACCAAGCGGCCATCCCTTCCTGCCCGTAAACCGAAAATGGCCGCGCGCCGCAATTTGGTCAGCATGAAATCTCATGGGACAAAAACGGCGCCGAAGAGCCGTAATAAATAATCAGGCGCTTGGATTTACCTAACAAAACTAACTAGAAAAACGGGCGGAAAGTAGCAAGCGCCGCGTTGCCATTGAGCATCAATTTAAGAACATTCTTGGATGCAGCTGGATAGAGCTCTGCATGGGCTTCTTCCAATAGCCTCAAAAAAAGCTGTTTGTGTGTGGGCTCTACCAATTTAGCAAATTCTTTTTTACGTTTATAAATGGCAAGAAAATCCTGCAATTGGACTTCTATACTCCTCTTAAGGGAGTCAGAGAAGAAAACGGGATTACCCTTTTGATTCTTAGTGACCTTGTCATAGTGGGTAATCGTGCATGAAATTGAAGTATATGTGCAGTCCCGAGACGGGGCACCTAATGCTTCTGCTACAAAAGAAAACGCACTCATAAAATCCCACCTTAAAAATGATAGCCCTAAATATAACTCATTTTTCAACAACCTGAAGCGACTTTTTACTTTCATACAGTCAGTTGAGCCTATCGGGGTTAACATCCATCCAAACCGGCTGTTTAATTAAGCCCAGCCTTTTAGAAATCGACTTCTTCCACTTATCCAAATAACGCAGATGGATGCCGCGGTAAAAACTATTCTGCGTCTCCTGCCTGCTCCTCGTCTTGCAATGGAGTAAGGCAAACCGCAATTGCTGCGGTAACCGACAGGCACGCACAATACCCACCAAACGCTCATGCACATGGTTGACGAACCTGATGCCTCGTCCGTTCCGCAAGATGCGTGTCATGTCATCGCGCTTCCTGTTAGCTAAATCGGCATCGCTGAGTGTCAAACTCCGTGCATCCACTGGCTTATCGCCATCGACGAGAATATTCAGGCGCGGCATGCTACAGGCATCCATATTATTATCCCGCATATACTGCAAAATTTTTGGCAGGCTTTTCAGGAGTTCGGGGTGCGGGATCTCATCAGGATCGAGCTGGAAAACAAATTCACCCTGACAAAGGCTCAAGAGATGATTTCTCTGTGCCGAAAAATTCTTATTCAAAGCCCTTTGATAGAACCGCGCGCCACTGGCCTTGATCGCATCAACCATCGCTGGCTGCGAGAAATCATCCAGCACCACAATTTCTGCGTCTTCGCCCAGTAAGGGGCGCAAAACATCCATCAACCAATTGAACTCGGTTAACTCATTGTGCGTCATCAAGGCGTAACTCAGTGTAACTGGCATACTATTATAACCGGGAAAAAGGGCGCACCTCACAGTAAACTATAATAGCCCTTGCTCAAAGCCGGAGAATCAGCGACTTATCTGCCCATTGTGACGACCAATAAGAAAACTGTTTTTTTCGTGCGCGATCAAAAACGGTTCAGAGCGGGGAATACCCTGCCTGCCTCACTTCCCAAAAATCCAAAGCCGGTTCACCGGGCTGACTTGTCGTCTTCGTTTTTAGACAACAAGCATCCTCTTGGCCGTTACGCAGGGAGAGGTTATGAAGGTCGATTACACATATGCCCCTACATGGCTTAACCAAGCCTTTACCTCCGCGGCCATTTCAGCCTGCGCAGAAGCCTTGGAATGCTATGAATTGTTAAATGAAACGGATTTGCAATCCCTATCGCTCTCACAGGATATTGGTTCTACGCAACCAACACTTACCTTATTGCCGCTTGCCCCGGCTTTCCAGAAAAGGAAGTTAATGATCCATGGCGGCTACGGGACTAAAGCCCGTACGATTTTAGTGCCTGTGATCCGGGAAAATGGTGCCCAGGGACGGAATTGAACCGCCGACACGGGGATTTTCAATCCCCTGCTCTACCGACTGAGCTACCTGGGCTTACCTGCTACACCTGTGGAAAGGTTACGCTTTGAAGTGCACGCTTATAAGCAACGAAGGAGCCCTTGTCTAGGGTCAGAACAGTATGCCCCGAACCCTTCTAAAGTCTACTATTCAATACCACTTTCGTCGTCCGGTGAGCTGTCATTTCCCGGCGCATCATTGGTCGGCATGCGATATTTTTCACCCAACCAGCCACCCAAATCGATATCGGCACAGCGAGCAGAGCAAAAGGGCTTAAATTTCTCAACTGCGTCCCGCGTTTTGCAAACCGAGCATTTTTTGATGAAAGCCTGACCCATACAGCCTCCTATTTATAAAAGCCACATCCGCGCAGCATTTGCACGACTTCAAACAATGGCAAACCTACGATATTCGAATAAGATCCCGCGATAAAGCGAATATGCGCGGCTGCCTTCCCTTGTATGGCATAGCCGCCAGCTTTGCCAATCCCCTCACCGCATTCCACATAGGCCTCTATGTCTTTATCCGAAAGTGCGTGGAACGTGACGCTACTATCACAAACACGCTCCAAAATCTTGCCGCCTGGGGTCTGCAAAGCAACGCCGGTATAGACATGGTGACGGCGACCAGATAGGAGCTTAAGGCATTCCCGTACCATGTCATCGTTTTCCGCTTTCGGTAAAATGCGCCGGCCAACAGCGACGACGGTATCGGCACCTAAAACGAATGCGGTTTTTTCTTTAGCAGCCACCGTTTGCATCTTTAGGCCAGCCAGGCGCTTAGCCAATTGCCGTGGCAGTTCTTTTTTCAATACGGCTTCGTCACAATCCGCAGGCACAACTTTGCTCGGCGTGATGCCGATATCAGCCAACAGCGCCAAGCGGCGCGGCGAGGATGAGGCGAGGATGAAACCCTTCTGGGTCACTTGTGGCGGAATGTAATCCGGCCCTTGGAAAGGTCATAAGGTGTCATTTCCACATTGACCTTGTCGCCGACCAGAACACGGATGCGGTTCTTGCGCATTTTGCCCGATGTGTGTGTCAGAACTTCATGGCCGTTTTCCAACTTTACGCGGAACATGGCGTTCGGCAAAAGCTCGGTCACGATACCTTCAAATTCGAGTAGTTCTTCTTTGGCCATAGGCCCCTTCTTTCCTGTTGATGCGTGGGAAAATGACCCGTTTAGGGTCGAACGTCAAGTCAACCTGCTTGCAAGGCTGAATCGTGGCAAGGATTGCACTGCGCAGGCCAGGGGGATCCGAAATCCTCAACAACCACCGACCAATCCTCAAGGTGCAACTTGACCTTGGCATCACCTGCAAAAACGATCGTGGCCGTCTTGTCTTCAGGCATAACGGCCAATAGATCCAGCATCCGGCTGCGTTTGGCCAAATCAATGTTTTGCAACTGGGCTCTCGTAACGCCGCGGATATTCACAGCACAGCAAATACGCTCCAGCAACTTCTCTTCTTTCGGCTCACGCCGTAATCGATGCACAACCATGACAAACTGTTTGTCTTCCGGGAGGTAAGCCATATCGCAAACCGGGGCTATGGCATCCTGCAATACTGCCGAGATCACTTGCAGATCTTCAGCATCTTTGCCCTTCAAGCGTAGAGCTTCGGTTTGTTTTACCTCACTCATGCGGCTTCCCGTACCCGTTCAATATCAGCGCCACAGGCCGCCAGTTTCTCTTCCAACCGTTCATAGCCACGGTCAAGATGATAGATGCGGTTGAGGATGGTCTCCCCCTTCGCTGCTAGGCCTGCGAGCGCCAAGGATACAGACGCACGCAAATCAGTTGCCATGACAGGGGCGCCCGTCAATTGTTCAACGCCACGGATCATGGCCGAATTATTATGCACTTTGATGTTGGCGCCCATGCGGCGCAATTCTGGCACATGCATAAAGCGGTTCTCAAAAATATTCTCGGTGATCATCGATGCACCTTCGGCGACGCACATCAAGGCCATCATCTGCGCCTGTAAATCAGTTGGAAAGCCAGGATAAGGCTCTGTCATCATATCGACGCCATGCAATCCATTCACGCGCTTTACGCGTAAGCCGGTTGCGGTTTCCTCAACGCTTACGCCCGCCTCAATCATCAATTGAGCAACGCTATGCAAATGCTCGAGGCGCGCGCCAATCAATTCAACATCCCCATTGGTAATAGCCGCAGCCATGGCAAAGGTGCCCGTCTCGATCCGGTCGGCAACAACAGTATGGTTTGCGGCGTGCAAACGATCTTGGCCGGTAATCACCAATTTATCAGAGCCAATACCTTCGATCTTGGCTCCCATCGCAACCAAGCAATGCGCAAGGTCGGTAATTTCGGGCTCGCGTGCCGCATTCACAATAGTCGTCTCGCCCTTTGCCAAGCTGGCTGCCATCATGATGTTCTCGGTGCCTGTAACCGTAACCATGGGGAATACAACTTCAGCGCCAATTAAACCTTTAGGCGCACGCGCATGGATGTAGCCATTCTCAATTGCGACCTCAGCACCCATTTGCTCTAGAGCCTTGATATGTAAATCAACCGGGCGCGTACCGATGGCACAACCCCCGGGCAATGAAACTTTCGCTTCCCGGCAACGCGCAACCAAGGGGCCCAACACCAAAATGCTCGCACGCATTTTACGAACGAGTTCATAAGGTGCTGTGATGCTGGCGATCTTTTCAGCGCGCAACTCTATGGTGCGTCCTGTGGGACCGCTATTCTTATGCTGGCCGTTGAGGCCGATACTGGCGCCATGTTGGCCTAGCAAATTCGCCATGGTCGTGATGTCAGCCAAGTGCGGCACATTACTCAGCGTTAGCGTTTCATCAGTCAGCAAGCTGGCGGCTAACAATGGCAGGGCGGCATTCTTTGCCCCACTGATGTGGATTTTTCCAACCAACGGCCTACCACCCTTGATGCGCATGCTATCCATTAAACGGCTTTCTTTTGGGCTTCAATTTCCATGCGCGGCAAGGTCACACCCGTTTGACCCATATATTTGCCGCCACGATCAGCATACGACGTCTCACAAAGACTATCCGCCTTTAAAAACAAAAATTGGCACACGCCTTCATTGGCATAGACACGCGCCGGCAATGGCGTGGTGTTGGAGATCTCTAAAGTCACATGCCCTTCCCATTCGGGTTCCAACGGCGTGACATTCACAATCAAGCCACAACGCGCATATGTGGATTTGCCAAGGCAGATCACTAAAATATCACGTGGGATTTTGAAATACTCAACCGTGCGTGCTAACGCGAACGAATTTGGTGGAATGACGCAGACGTCGGTCTTGCGGTTAACAAAACTCGCATCTGAAAAATTTTTGGGATCAACGATCGCATTATCGATGTTAGTAAAAATCTTGAACTCATCAGCAAGCTTGGCATCATAACCGTAGGATGAAAGCCCGTAGGAGATCACGCCCTTGCGCTGCAGTTTCTCTTCAAAGGGTGTAATCATGCCCTGCTCAAGTGACGCTTTGCGAATCCAATGATCGGGCATAACTGACATTTATTGTTCCTTGCTCGGGTCTAGGGATTTCTGGGTCTGTTGCTGGGCCTTGCGCTTACGCAAATTCTCACGCAAGGCAGCCGCGACACGGTCTTCCCGTTCGGGCGAGAATTTATAAGCTTCTGTTTGCGCTTTTGGCTTCATATGCCTATGTTTAGGGCATGAAAGAGTACCAAACAATAGAGATCAAAGAGGAAAACGAGCCTCTTATTGCTATTCCGCCGGAATTCCCACGTTTTGAGCCCCATCCCTATGTACTGGCAGGGGCTGACTATAGAGGAATATCACCCTGGCAGCTCCGCCAAAGCGTGGTTAACGCTCTGCAACGGGCACAGGCCAAGCTCAACCAGGTTAAGCCTGGCTGGAAGCTATATATCTTCGATGCTTACCGCCCAAACTTCATCCAGCAATTCATGGTCGATTTGGAGTATCTCAAGGTCGCTAAGGAAGAGAATATTGACCCTGCTAAAGCGACGGCCGCCCAAAAGGAATTCCTTTTCACCCGGGTCTACCGCATTCTGGCTATCCCCAGCGATGACCCCAAGACCCCACCACCTCACAGCACAGGCGCTGCTGTTGACTGCACGTTGATGGATGAAAAAGGCCAGGAAGTTTTTATGGGCTCCCCCATCGATGAAAATTCTAACCGTTCTAACCCTGATTACTTTACCAATTCAGATGACCCAGCCGCACTGCATGCCAACGCCAATCGCGTTCTCTTAAACAATGTCATGGCATCGGCTGGTTTCCGCCGCAACCCAACCGAATGGTGGCACTTCTCGATGGGTGATCAATACGCAGCTCTGTTGGAGCGCCGAGAAAATCCGCAAAATAAAACCATCGCCCGTTATGGCCGCGCTGACCTTATTTAATTTGGGTAAGTGATTCTGGCTTGACGAATTTAATAGGCGTTCCAAGCTCTCCAGGTTCTTCAGCCTACGGGAGAATTCGATATGGATCCTTTGTCACTCTTTAGGAACGCTCTCCAGCATGCGCCGCCGCATGCGGTAAGTTCTGCAACCACTATAGCAGGTATGGCCGCTAGCGGCGCATGGGGTGGTACATGGGGTGCGGCAATAGTCAGCGAAATAACCCAGCAAAAAATTAATCCCGCGTTACCAGTAGTGATGGCCGTTATTTTTGGTGTAGCGGCGGCCGCAGCTTGTATCGGTCATTCGCGACCAAAATCGCCAGTTGCTCCAGACTCCGAGCCACCTAATCCGCCACTAACCCTTTAATTAGCTATAATACGCTTATTCCACCCTATCCTTGCGCTTGTCCGACGGCTATGGCAAAACCCGCAACTCGGTTTCATATGCTGCCGTAGCTCAGGGGTAGAGCACGTCCTTGGTAAGGACGGGGTCGTAGGTTCAATTCCTATCGGCAGCACCAGTACTTTCAAGTACTTAGAAAATCTCTTTTATCGAAAATCTTCCGATTTATATTACAATGTAATATGACAGTTTATTGTCAGCATTGAAAATACTCAGATTTTTCTATCAGCAATTACAGCTAATACATTCAATTTGCTGATGACGCTTTTCGAGTAAAGGACGGGGTCACAATTCATGGTTAATGAGAAACGAAAGTATTAAATGATCTTGTTGATATGTTATCTTCCACTCACGAATTGATTAATAGTTGATGTTGTTGACATGAATCTTTCATTACAATTAGTAGATAAATTTATTCATCACGCAATTTCTCAGGGATCTCCAAGGAGAAATCGTGAGTTGGCATTTCTATCGCCACGGCAATTTTTAGAAACGCCAGATTCTCAAAGAGATATTGTTTGGCTTGGACACCTTGCCCATCGGAGCCCCTCTTATCAACTCGATCGGAATGTATTAGACGCAGTCACAAAGCTTCAATCTCAAACACTGGGCGGCGACGAGGTTAAGAGCGAAAAGTTTATGAATACGATGTCACAGCATCCGGAAATATATACGCCTCCTTTCCCGGTAATGTATGTCGAATGGCCCCACATTCCAGGTAGCACACAACAAACTGGTTTTCTTATTGAGAGACTACCCAATAACAAACCAGGCATAAAATGTACCTTTATTCATTATAACGACAAACAGGGAGTCGTCCCATCTACAACAAACGGTATCCTTACTTTTACGTGTGAAGGCGCTTTGGAAGGAAAGGCATTTAAGAACGGCGTGCCCGTGACTTTCTCTGATCCTGGCGCCATAGGAAGAATGACGGCTCATGCCATGTATTTGATGATGCTTCTGAAAAGTAGAACACCACTGTTGAAGTTGGTTGAAGCCGACACTCAAACACCCCCTCTAAATATTGTAAAAAGAATTTCAAGAGGTCGCCCAACAGCAAAATCTATAGGACTTTTGACATTCGATATCACAAGAACAATGGCTAAAGGCCGAGCAGCTAATGAAGAAGAAGCTCGCCGTTTTGTAGCCGAACAAATTGTAATTGGACATTTTAAGTTACGTGAAGTCCGCAATCGAAATTCTGAGGGCCAGAAAATAGAAGGCACAACCCATGAATTAGTATGGTGGGATTCTCATTATCGTGGTGGAACGCCTGAAGACAAGTTGGCGCGTAAAGACCAACCCGTATTAAAACAACGCCTGGCACAAGCCTTAATGAGTGATCCAGGCCGTCCCCTAACGGGGCCCGGCTACGGCATTTTTCCAGACGAATTAACAATACCGGAGAGATCGCGGATTCTACCTGAAGCATCAATTAAACCGGGCTTTTCCGAACCTTTTTCACCATATCGTACCAGGCGCATAGGAAACCTCACTTTACAGCATGATCAACTTTTTATTGCGTAATCTCTTTGCTAGAAGGATGCAATGACATTCCGTCCCATACTCTATCTAGGCCTGCTTTTGCCACTCGTTATAGCTGTTGCAGCATTCGCTCAAGGCGAGGCAACGTTGCAAGTGGTACGGCCCATCTTGCATACCGAACAGGACAAGGCCGAGCTTTGCCTGCAATTTGACCACGCACTCGACACCAATAACCGCGCAGAGGGCACCCTTAAATTAGATTCGAGCGGGAAAGCTGTTTCTCTTTCATCACAAAACCTCAGTATCGTCGGCAGCGCGCTTTGCATGAGTGGCCTTGACCACCACAAAGAATATCGTGTGACGGTCACGAATTTACGTGGCGCTAATAATGAGAAACTTGCCGAACCTTACAAATATACATTTACTATACCTGACCGTAACCCATCCTTGGTTTTTGTAACAGACCATGCCGATGGATTGATACGTTGGCATGAGAATGACCCTGTCCTGCACGCTATCAATACGACACGCGCCAAAATCGAATTTTACCAAATAACAGATACAGCACAAATGGTAGAAGCTTGGCGGCAACGCGCGCAATCAACTTTAGCACCGTCCGAAAGCGCTTACTTCGCGCGCACCAATGGCAAATTGATTTGGCAAGGTGAGATAGCCTTGGCCGATATGCCTAACAAAATGCTGGAACAAAAAATCCCGCTGCGCGCAACAGCAGGAAACCTTTCACCAGGCCTTTACCTCGTCGTTGCCAGCGCACCTGCTGCAAAGGCCAAAGAAGGGGACACCGCGCTTGCCCCCCTTGCTGCCGCTTGGCTGTTACGTTCCGAGCTCAACATCCACGCCTTGCGCAGCCCCGATGGTTATTACGCTTTGGCCGATAAAAGCGATGCATCCGCAACCCTTAAAGACACGCATTTTATTATTGAAAATGCAAGCCAGCAAAACCTCGCCGAAGGCCAGAGTGACAGTGATGGCATCGCTTTTTTAGCAACCGATAAGGTCGGCGATGCCGTTACATTGGTGGGCTTTACTCCAGCAGGTGATGTTGCTTTTGCTGATCTCATGCAAAATGAAGCCATTAATTTTACACTTCCGGACATCGAAACCACCATCAAAACCGACAAGGACTTTTATCTGCCCGGTAGCACTGTTGATGTAGCGCTCAGCGCGCATGATGCCCACAACCATCCTGCGCTGCCTACTAATACGCATCTCCAATTGCTCCGTCCCGATCAAAGCATGTATGCCAGCCTGCCTGTACCAAACAGCCAGAATGGCGTCGCACATATCACTTTCTCTTTACCTACAGGCAACGGTGCCTGGTCCTTGGTGTGGCAGAAAAATGATGGCCATGTCCTGGCTGAATCCAAGTTGCGCATGACCAGCAGTGAAGATGCGCCGCATCTTGAAATGACGGCCGACAGGTCTGTGCTATCCGCCGATGGCACTCTCGATCTTACTTTGAAAAGCGTGACAGCATCAGGAAGACCAGCCCCTTACCTTGCAGGGCATATCGCAGTCTCATGGGTGACACCCGACCATATTTTTAGCGGCTGGGACGATTACCATTTTGGTGATGGGGATAGCAGTGTCACTCCACCAACACCCACCACACTTTATATCACTGACGAAAAAGGCCTGGCACAATTACACGTGAATTTGCCTATACCCAATGAAGGGTCATCTCTCCGTGCTGCCATCATCACAGCACCGACGGATCCCGCCGCAGGTGCCGCCGATCCTGAGTCTTTGCGCCTGCCCGTTCGGCCTAAGGATTTCATTATCGGTATCAAGCCTTTTGCAGCTGATGCGAAGTTCGCGGAAAATAGCTTGGCACATTTTGATATTATTGCACTTGATGGTGATGGCAAACGCCGCGCCACAGACCAACTCTCTTGGCAAATTTATGAAGAAGGCCGGAGCTTTGATTGGTACCAAGCCGAAGGCCGGTGGGATTACAAGCAACTACAACAGCGCCGGCGCATTGGCGGTGGTGAGATCAATGTTAAAAATGAAGGCAGTAATGGCATCGAGTGGCAGGTCACCGCTGGCACTTACCGCCTTGAAGTAGCCGATAGCAGTGGCCATATCCTGGCAAGCCTGGGCTTCAGTGCTGGCTGGACGGCTGCCACTAATGACACCAATAAACCTGCTTCCCTCGTCCTTACGCCGTCTGCGCTAACATTAAGGACGGGCGAAGTTACTAAAATCCACTTCAAATTGTCCGACACGTCAATTGTCAGCGCCGTTGTTGCCGACGACCATATCCGGAAAGTTTTCCATTTTATAAGACCGGCCGGCGATAATGAAATCACCCTTACACCTGAGGAAAATTGGGGTAACAAAATAAATATCCGCATCGAAAGCAGGGCCAACAACGATGGTATAGTCACATATCAGGCGGGGCAAATTATTTTACCCATGGTACATACCGCGGCACCCGCTGGGACTGAACGATTTTCACCACCTACCGCGCAAGATACAGCGCCTTTAACACTCAGCGTGACCTTTTTACCTGTGTTAAAAATTGGTGATCAATTACAGTTTGCCGTTACGCTTAAAAATAACAACGCACCTATAGGCATCTATCATTACAACTTCACAAGCCCTGATGGGCTTAAGTTTTTAGGGTCAGCAACGGGCTCCATCTCATTAAACGCAGGGCAAAGTCATATCTTGCCGGTTGCCCTGAGTGCCAACAACAGCGGTAGTTATAGCTTAAAACTCGATGTCGCCGGCGCCCACAACATCCATGTTGTGCAGGATTGGCCGCTTGCCGTGGTCGCCCAAAATGTTGGGTTGAATGATGAGGACGAACAAAAAATAAATGCACAACAAAGCTGGTCATCGACACAATCGAATACTAAATCAAAATCAGAAAATGGCATTGCCTTCATCAGTGCCGAGCCACTTTATGATGCGCCGCAAATCCTGGCGGCAGCTTTGCAAACCTACGCCTTCACGACGCATGAAATCGCGGATGAACTTGAGGTTATGCAACTCTGGCATGATGCCATGCGCAATAGCGGTCTCTTGCCAGAACAGGCTTTCTTTTCACGCCAGCAAAATCTTTTGACGCGTCTTGCCTTGCGTCAAAGACCAGATGGCGGTTTTGCACCACAACCCGGTGTCGAAGCCGATATGGTCAGCACATCCTATGCTCTCAGCGCCATGGCCACCGCAAATCAACCAAATTTAAAACCCACAATGGATCAAGCAGCAGATTGGCTCAAACGCCACCTTGATAACAGCTGGTTTGACGAGGCTGAACGTCCTGAGCGCGCGGCAGCTTACGCAGCCCTGGCCGATGCCGATAGGCTTGATAATGCCAGCCTCCATTACTTTACCGATACCAGCGCTGATAAAAACCTGCCGCCCTTAGCTGCATTGCAATTAGCTGCGGCACTGGCAAAGTCAGGTGACCAGGATAAAGCCAATTATTATATTGAAGCCGCACATATTGCGCGAAACTCACCCGATATTGCTAAAGACCTGTTGCCCTTGATCGCGGCCAGTAATTCCTTTGATATCCACGATATTTTACCGGCGCTTGAAAAACTGTCGGTTGAAAAGATCAAGAAAGCCCCTGCAAGTGGCTCTATTATCATGTCCTTTCTCCGTAGCATGGGGCATGTGCAAAATCGCACAGGCACCTGGCGTGTTGCTTTGAATAATGGGGAGCAGAATGTGAAAAATATCCTGATAGCACCGGTGCCAGAAACATCACCCCTCACCGTGCGTAATCCGGGTGATAAGGCTTTATATGTGACCGAAGCGCACATCACCAAAATATCGACAGTGAAAGACGATGCTATCACGCGCCACATCTATAAACTGAATGGTACTGAAGCGTCAGGTGAAACACTGAACCGTGATGAAAGCTATTTGATTATCGTGGAAGGCCCATGGCCAGATGATGATCCTAACTCAGTCATCTTGATGCGCGATAATGTGAGCCCAGCTTTACGCCCTACCAGCTGCGCTTTGGGGGGTGCCTTGGAAACAAATGAATCACTCGCGTGGATTAAGGCACAAGGCCTAACGGCGACAACACAATGCGAAAAGACCGATCGTACGATTGATGCCAGCCTCACGCACCATGATACAGGCACTAAAACCTGGCGCGTTGCCTATCTTGCCAAAGCGGAATGGGCGGGTGTTTTTACATTGTCCGCGCCACGCATGCGCGCGACCTCAGCCCACCAAGAAACACGGCAAGGACGTAACGACCAAATACGGATCAGATAAATAATTATAACAGCTGTATCGAAACGGCTTCGCGGCCTTTGGATGCTGTCTGGACTTTCATATGGACTTTCTGTCCGGTTTCCAATTGCTGCAACCCGGCATCCATAACAACACTGCGATGAACAAACACATCACGGTCACCATCGTCTGGTGTCACGAAACCAAACCCTTTATCCGGTTTAAACCATTTGACTGTTCCCTGCATTTCAACAACAGGACCTGTTGGTGCAGGACGCCCGCCGCCTGTATGGGGTTGATCTGAACGGGGCACTTCACCCATACCAAGCACTTGCTCAATACTGGCAACCTGGCGGCCCTTGGGACCATCCGTAATTTGAACCAAAAGTTTTGTGCCTTCTGCGATATCGCGCAAGCCTGCGCGGCTAACGACGGAGGAATGCATGAAAGCATCAGATGATCCATCTGCAGGGGCTACAAAACCGAAGCCTTTTGTAAGGTTGAACCATTTGACCACGGCTTCAGTTTGAAAACCCTGATCCGAATGATCCGAATGGGATGAGAAGGAATCAAATGATGACAAAGCAATAACCTTTCGTGAGTGACTAAAGGGGCTGTTAGGGTCGGAGCGCATGAGGACAACCCGCCTCCGGCAACGCCCAAAAACCGTTGGATTTTCCCTACCTTTGACCGATTTTCTACACAAACGATGAGTCAGGAAAAAACTGCGATTTAACTGTGCGTTAGGGCTAAAAAACCATCCAATTTGGACAAAATTAGGGCGGTTTTGAAACGCGCAACTTTCAGACTTTCTTAGCCATAAAGAGGTACGATTAAGAGAGTGTTATTGATCCCCTAGCTAGGCTCCAAACCTATGAAAGCGTGGACAAAAATTTCTTTTTCTTCCTGCATACGCAAAATGGCGTACGCAACCGCTTTCGTCTTTATGCTAAGCTTATGCCCCCATAGTTACGGTTATGCGGCAACGAACCCAAATGCCAACATCGATCCTTTCCAAAACGATACGACACAATGGATGTCATTTGACCGTTACAAAGATCAACTGCGCCACGGCCAAACTTACGAACCCGTGCCCGTACCACAACCACCACCGATGGAAGTCCCGCATTATTTAGGCAGTGAAGAGCCAGTAACAGCAGATGGCAAACCTACGGTTGCATCGCCAACACGTGCGCTTAACCCCCCTTTGATGCCAGGGATGAATAAAGGTTTTGAGGTCAATATTAGCACGACAGAGGATAACCGTCCGCAGGCCGCACAGATTCTCAATTTGGAAGGTGACCCCAAAGTTGCCATCGCCAAAAATTGGGAAACGGCAGCTGAAGCTGCACGCAAAGCCAAACGCGGCAAAGGCCCCACTGATGAGGATGAACCCACACCACTTGATGTACGCATGAGCTTTCTGCCAACACCGAAGATGACGCCTATACCAAGCCCCAACGGGCCTTTTAGCCACGGTCGTCCACCCAATGCGGTTGCCGTAGCAAACGGGATGAACCAAAAGACAGATCCAGCCGCGGCTGACTTCGAGGCGTGGAGTAGAGCAATCGAAGCCTATAAGAAACGCCAATTGGCAGCCATCCAAAGCGACCGGCAAACTTTGGCTGCCTTACAGGCAGCTATTTCCGACCTAGGACTTCAAAAACAATTGGACTTCATGCCCGGCGCCAATAGCGCCGTCAGCGCACAAGTGGATATGCCAAACCCCATGGATGTCCCCACCACGACACTCAATGTACCCGTGAAGAATTAGGCACAATCTTCCCTGCCTTGGCAGAAGCGGCATCCGTTCCCAGAAAGATATGCAATTAGGATGCCAAATTTACTTTTGGCAATAATCCCTTAACTTTCAGGGCATAACATTGGGCCATGGT
>Ga0206865_1156_pt1 | contig 18340 bp, 12 predicted proteins | sample Alteio_BWOrgCont_39_FD_152628 | JGI IMG/M metagenome (GOLD analysis project Ga0206865, IMG submission 152628) | Enriched cells from forest soil in Barre Woods Harvard Forest LTER site, Petersham, Massachusetts, United States -... | ecosystem: Environmental > Terrestrial > Soil > Temperate forest >...
GACGACCAGTTCATTCGGTTCCGTAGTGATGATTGCGAACGTATCCATTTCCGATTTTCCATCAGGAGAGCGCCAGTGCCGGTAAACGCCCGCGAGAGCGAAGGGTTCGTCATCTTTCATCCCGAATAGCCAGGGCAGCCTGGTCTTGGGATCTACGCGGCGCCATTCGACGAACGAATCGATCGGAATAAGGCAGCGGCTATGCAGGAAGGCATAGCGCCATACGTTGCTGTTGAGCAGGGTTTCGCCCTTGGCGTTGATGGTATCGAGTCTGAATTTCTTCGGATCGGTGACGTAGGGCGGCAGAAAGCGCCAGAACATCATCCGCAAAAGGCGCGTGCCTCCCGCCTGATCCCAGACGATGACTGGCTGCATGGATTGCGGGGCAGCGTTGTAATCGGGAGCGAACTCAACCGCTAGGCCATCGACATTGCCGAGGTGAAAAGCTTCGGCAATCTTCTGCTTATCGCTTCGCCTCTGGTATCGGCCGCACACGATCGTAGTCTACGACACGGCAAACCGGCATTCTTCACGAAATAGCTGTCTGTGGTTTTTGTCGACGGAATCGCTAAATGCGAAACGCCAGTGAACAGTTTGTCCACTGGCGACACAATTCAGTAGCCCTCCCCCAAGTGCTACTCAATGTTCGAACTTTAACGGGCGCCGGCGAATTCGACTATCCCCCGTTTGGTTTCCCCTGGCAGATATTTTGTAATCGGCAGCCGGTTACTTGCGACGCATTTTTTAGATCTCGCCGCAGTCCTCGCATACCTCGCGATGCTGATGAAAAACCAGCATCGATTTGATCACGCAAGTCTGCAGCTCGCGGAGATCATCGACTCCGGCGTTTCTCACCGCATTGACTGCATCACGCAGGAACGCCTTGGCGAGAGCGTTATCCACTTCGCAGAGACGGAGTTCTTCTTCCAAAGAATAGCTCGCTGGTTTAGCTCCGGCGAGTTCCGTTTAGCTGGGCTTGTATTTTCAGGCGCTTGGCGCATGGGGATACAAAGGGAAGCAAGCCCACCTAAACCGGCACCCGCTACAGTATCCGCTACAGTGCTCCTGCGGGGGGCCACAGCGAAATGCTGGACTACTTACCCGTTGGCAATGGCTCTCTTGAGTGCTGCTTCAATTTTGGAGCCTCGCCGCGCGAAGGGCAGAGCGGCAAACATCTCATCTGCTAACTCATCATTCGTACGGAGCTTGCCATCGGACTGAACCCATCGAAGCAAAGTCTGCAACTCGCTTCTGGTGTACTCCGTAATGGATGCACGTACCGGGATTGGAGCAATGGCGGGGGTTCTGCCATTCGATTGGGTAACCTGCGCGGTCGAAATCGGCCCCATGGGGGCGGCAATTGGCCGCAACGGCCAGATAGATTTGGGACGGTCGCTAGCCGCGACGGCCTTTTGAAACGCCTGAACTGCACGATCCACTTCCTCCTCACGGCGCATGAACCAATCTGTGGACCAGATGCGATGGAAAGTCCATCCGAGGTTTACGAGTTGCTGCTGTCTAAGTCTGTCGCGGTCGCGGGCCGTGTAGCTGGAGTGATACGTGGCTCCATCGCATTCAATCGCCAGCACGAACTTGCCGGGATGGCTTGGATGTGAAGCTGCGAGGTCAATCCTGAACTTAGAGCAGCCAACTTGTGGGACGATCGCTATTCCTTTGGCGGAAAGCGCCTCGTATACGTCTGCCTCGAAATCGTTCATGGGTTCATTCGTGAGCTCTCCACCAGAGAGGATCCTGCCGCCAGAGCTTGCATATTCAAGATAGTTCTTAAGGAACTCCAATCCGGTGCCGGGCCTAACCTGAGTGCTGTTGATATCGCTATGACGGAAGGACGAGACCATCATGATCTGATCTCTTGCGCGCGTTACCGCGACATTCAGACGTCGGCGGCCCCCAGCGGACAAAATGGGGCCGAAGCGCAACGGCAGGTTACCCGCTCTATCCTTCCCGTACCCAACCGAAAGAATGATTACATCTCGCTCGTCTCCCTGCACCCTCTCCAAGTTCTTTACAAAGAAGCGCTCCTGCCTGCCAGTATCGAAGAATTCTCCCAATTGTGGACGGCGAGCCATCTCCCTATCCAGCAAGGCCTGAATGCGGTTGGCATGTTTTATCCCCATGGTGATGACGCCCAGGGTTCGACTAGGGCTCGTTCGCGCGTGATGCAGGACCAGCTCGACTACTTTCTCAACCTCTCTGCCTGAGCTCTCCTCTTGCCCGTCCGCATTTGGAACGTAATCGACGAATACATGAGATATCGCAGCAGACCCACCCGGGCCCGGAAACGTAATAAGGCGATCATCGTAGATGTGGTGGTTTGAAAATGAGATAAGCGCTTCGTCACGGCTCCGGTAATGCCAGTTCAGATGAAAACCCTTGACGAAGGGAATCATCATGTCCAGCAGGCTTTCATATGCAGTGACGTCGCCATCTGCCTCATCGTCTTCTTCAGCCGCCGCGAAAAATGCGGTGGGCGGAAGTTGTTTATTGTCTCCTGCCACAATGACGTGTTTACCGCGGAGAATGGCCGGTATCGCATCCTCAGGGAGCACCTGAGAGGCTTCGTCAAAGATCACGTAATCAAACTTGCCCGTTGCCGCTATGAGCTGGGAGACAGACAGCGGACTAGCCATCCAGCATGGGCACACAGCAGTGAGAACATCCGCTGCCTGAGCGAATATATGGCGCAGCGGTTTGTGCCTGCGACTCTTCGCTGCCTCACCTCGAATCAGTGTCTCTTGTTCAGGGAACTCATTCATGGCTGCGATGGTGCGCTCCGCGTGAGCGCGACGGACACGGTGTGCCGCTATCTGCAGCCTTGTTGCGTCAAGACGCCTGAAGTCGTCAACATATCCGTTGTGCGTCGAACCTACAAACCCTCGAAGATTTGGGTCACCGATTGCCGCTGAGTCCAAGGTGGATTTGATCCAAACGTGCTGGAACAGCACCTTCCACTGGTCGGCAGATGGGCGTTTGCTACGGATCTCGTCTACGAGACGTTGGACACCTAACAACTCAAGCTCTTGCTCAATCTGGCACACCTGGCGAATCCGGTAAGGCGTAGAGTTATCGAGGGCGAGAGCAGACACCTTGTTCACAATACCGGCAAGATCTAGGCCATCCCATTGGGACTTGCAGATCGTATTAAGGGAACGAATCTCCGCTTGGGCTGCCTGATAGACTTTTTCACACTCCGCCCTGGCGGGGACGACTTTCGGTGTTGCGCCAGACCCGGACGACTGATGCCACTTCTCCTGTGTCTCCTTCGCTTCGTTTAGTTCCCGGAATATGACTGCGTTTGACGCCTTCGTTGCTTTCCTCAGGGCGATAGCCTTCTTATAAGCCGCTTTGTACTTAACATTCGTAAACCGGTGCCAAAGCCCCTTAATGCCGCCAACCTGACCGGGTTGCATGGCGCTCAACAAATCGCTAGTTTCTGTGAACACATCGGGCAGGTATGAGGCGAGAATGCCGTCCGCTTGGCTAAGAACTTTCAGCAGTTCGTTGATCTCGGCCATGGTGTTAGCGCGACGAAGACCCGATGATTCGCACACTCGATTCAGGCATTCTATTAGGCTCGGGAGTGTTTCATAGCTCAAACGGCATGCGAGATCGACGGCATGTTGTACAGCCTTGCCGTCCCTGAATTCGACTCCGGTCCAAGGCGAGGGATCGGTCCGATTAAAGAGGGTCTCGAAACCTGCCGCTTCGCCGAGGAGATCGAGTACCCGTTCTGCTCGTTTACAGGTAATTTGAATCAAGTCTGCACCACGCCAGCGCAGAGGGGAATTGATGTGTGGAGGTAGCCGGAGAAGTGCGCCCTGCATTGCATAAACCGTCTGCTCTGTTGGCGCGTGGATCGCATGCATCCTAGCGTCGTGCTGATTGAGCTTGTTCCGCCTGTCAACAAATTGCTCGTGGACCGATTCTGACGCTGGCCTGGCTGCCTCTCGAACTGCCGTGAGAGTCCTGGCAACTCGTTCCATTACCTTCTTTGGTGTCTGTTCGGCTCCGTGGAGATCAATGGCCAAATGATCGAGTCCCACGGCGGTCAGCCTGTTCATAACGACTTCGAGAGCGGCTCGCTTCTCTGCGACGAAAAGAATCTTCTTTCCGTTGGCGGTAAGGTTGGCGATCAGATTGGTGATCGTTTGGCTCTTGCCAGTGCCAGGAGGTCCGTGCACGACCGCGCTTTGCCCGGCACTGATGCCCGCGATCGCACATTGCTGGCTAGAGTCTGCGTCTACTACGGCAAACTCGCCTTCAGGGGGGATTGTGTCAAGGCATGTTGGGTCCGTTTCTATTTGAACGCTGCCTAGCTTTCGTCTGGCGGCATTGTCACCAGCGATGGCTGCAACCACATCATTAGCCAAGAGTTCGGCCCGGTGATTCTCCAAATCCCGCACCATGGCTAATTTCTGAAATGAAAAGTTGCCCAGTACGGCGAAGGAGTCTGCTCTGAAACCCGGCACCTTGCTTGCACGTGTGCTAAACCAATCCAAAACAGCCTGGAGATTCACTGCCGCTGTTGTGGCTGCTTCTGTATCGTCTGCGACGCTATCTCCATAACGGGTGATCGAATATATGCCGAGGACCGTTTCGGCAGTGACAGGGATGTTCAGCTCTCTGTTGAAGACATGCAGGAGAACTGGGTTGACCTCTATTTCTCCGACAAGCTGAACTTCTGTCGCTGCTAGGTCAGTTCCTTTGAGCTTCAGTTCAACGGGAGCCAGCAAGATGGGAGCGATTGGATCTCGCCCGCCATCATCGGCAGTCCATGTACATTTTCCTAGCGCGAGGTAAAGTGTTGACAGACCCTTCTCTTCAAGATTCTCCAAACCTTTACGCGAGATGGCACGGACAGATGAAATCTTCTCCTGATCGTTTGGTAGAAGATCACTAATTGGCAGAGTTTCACCGTCACTCAAGAATCGCAACATTCGAGGAGAGACAGGCAGCTCAAGTGTGCTGCTGGACACAGGCTTATAGAAAAGCAGATTGTTACGGCGTGAAAGATCGATCAGACGATTTGTCCACCCGTCTCGGGCGGCATCGATCAATTTCTCACGCAAAAGGCTCTCTGGCACTTGGGCGCCATTGGCAGAATTCTCAACTGGTGGCATTGGGCGTCTTTTGCAACAATATAGTGCAGGGAGGGACAGGAGAAAAGTCGGAATTACTGGCCGTCTAATCGCGCCTTTCCTAGGGCTGCGGAACCTAGCCAGTTAGATTTGGTAACCGGTCCATGCCTGCATTCTCCCGCGTCGCACTCTTGAGCGGCCATTCTACCTTTGGGGCATGGCGACTCAATCTCGTCAGCAAGTAAACTTACTCTGTTTCGCCAGCTTACCGCAGCCATAGCATGCCGATCCAAGAAACCCATGACCTCTCGCGAGGACATCTGAAAGACGCGGCTGGTGCCAGGCCGGTCTAGTACAAAGGATACGCAATCCACCGATTGACGTTCCAGGCGTGACGCTAAAAAGACAAGCGCAATCCCAGCAAAAAAGTCGAGCCGGAGCAGCTCACTCCGGCCCAAGTCTGCCTGGTTGGTTTTCTCCCTCTTGGGGGAGGGTGGAAACAGTCTTCTCCGAGTCAGTCGGACTAGCTACTCGAGAATAGGCGGCACGAAAACCGACCTTGCTATCTATTCGAAAGAAGCTGGACCTCATGCGCCTTTGTCTGAGGATGAGGTTCACAGCGTCAACTATCCCAGCCTGCAGGCGATGGTGACCAGGAACTGAAGCGTCGATCCCGGTCATATTCATCACCGATCGAAAAGATGAGACGATTCGTGCCAGAGTGCTCAAGGAATGCGCAGCGGGGTTTCTGCTCAACCATTCAGTGACGAATACACATGTGCGAGAGTTACGCCGAGCCTACGAGCAGCTTCGGTAACGGTGATTTCTTGTTCGGCCACAGTTTTTGCCACCGGGTACATTCCTGCGGAGGAACTGTTTAGATACGTCGGGAAAATTCGACAAAAAAGAATTAAATGCCCTATATCCTCAACATGTACCTGAAAATCCACATCCACAAGAGAGACAGATGCACTCGTTGGTAACGAAAATTGATCACGCGGGGAAATGTCCAAGATCCTTTGTCCTTCGCCTTATATTCGCCTATAATGGGAGCAGTTATGTCCTCTCTTACGATGTCGCTCTCTAGTCCTATCTCGCCTGCGATCGAACTCGGAGCATATGAAGCGCTGTGGACAAAAGCAGGTGTATGGTTCAAGAGTCTTGCTGAACGTTTTCGCGCTCATCCAGGAGCGCTCCCGTCGGATCTTCTTGCGAATCCTGATGAGGCACACGAGTTTTCAATTCGTGTACGTGAGATTCTGAGCAACCGAGGCGTGAGCCATTTTGGGCTCCGTATTAACGGAGCAGGTGAATACCCTCTGAAGCTCCGAGATGCTCAATATCCGGTAGAGCTGATCTACTACCGCGGATGGTGGGACCTTGTCGAAACGCGTTCGGTCGCCGTCGTCGGAAGCCGCAAACCTACTTCAGAAGGCGTGAAGAGGACCGAGCAGCTAGTTCGACACTTCGCGGAAGACAAATTCACCATCGTCTCCGGACTCGCTACCGGAGTGGATACGATTGCCCATTTGACCGCCATTGAAAACGGAGCCTCCACCATCGCTGTAGTCGGAACTCCTCTTTCCGAGTGTTACCCGAAGGAAAATAGAGAGCTTCAGGAATATATTGCTCAAAAGCATCTCTTGATTAGCCAAGTACCCGTGTGCCGTTATCTAGACCAGGACTACCGTTCAAATAGGTTCTTTTTCCCGGAGCGCAATATCACGATGTCTGCGCTGACCGAGGCAACGATAATCGTGGAAGCAAGCGATACATCTGGCACTTTGATTCAGGCGAGGGCAGCCATCAAACAAGGCCGCAAGCTGTTCATATTGGACAGTTGCTTCCATCGTTCCGATGTCAAGTGGCCGAGAACATATGAGGAAAAAGGGGCGATTCGGGTGAGGGACTACGAAGATATAAGGCGACACTTGTTTGAGCAACCCGCCAATACCTAGTCGGCTACTTCTGATCGACGATCTGATTATGGGGGAGTATCACCATCTCTCGGAAGAAGACGTGTGCTTTCATCTTTGGGAATATGTAAAGGGCGGCTCTTTTCAGGAGTATCCGACAAATCAGCTCATTAAGAACCTGCAGATTCCGATGGCGGAACGTGCCAATTTCCGCTGGAATCATAAGGTCAACGCGATCCAATATGCCGCTTCGGCTTTAGGTTCTGTACTGCCCTCAGATTTCTCCAAGGATTGGACCTGGGTTCCGATGCCACCCTCAGTGGTCAGAGGTGACCCAGCCCATGATCCTCGTCTCGGGTGGGTTCTTAAGATCGTGAAACCAGCGATAGCAGATTTACGTGAATTGGTATTTCAGACCGAAACGATACAGTCAAAGCAGAAGGGCATTTCTCCTGAAGAAAGGGCTAGAATTCTTGAGATCAACGAGGAAGTCGCGTCGCCTCCTCCCCAACGCGTAATTGTGTTCGATGACGTCATCGCTGGAGGTAGCCATTTCAAGGCGATGAAAATGGTCCTTCAAGATCGGTTTCCCGGCCTAGAAGTAATCGCAGTTTTCTTGACTCGCACAATTCGACCCCAAGAACCCGAATTGGAAATTGATTTCGAGAAGCTTAGAAAGCAGCTTTTGGGCGGAGTCTAAGCAATTTGCCAGAGTGCTCGACTATGACGAAGCGAAAGCTGGATTTCTTCGTTCGGGCAGCGCATGTGCTTACTGTCCAACCTCATCATCTCGGCCGGCGGAATCTTGTATTCGCATTCCGGTGTCAGGAGCACCAGCGTACGGCCGCCAACGAACGGCGCGCGGAAATTGCTCTAGGAACTTGTTGAAATAGGTACTGCCTCTGCGGCATTGGACATGTGCTGTGCGTCTTATGGGCATGCGAGGAGACGAGCGTATTCAGGACGGGATGTTTAGCTATGTTTCGCTGGAGCAGCGAGTGCGAGAGTGCCTTTTTCGAGCTCGGAAGCAGCGTTCGTTAATGCTTTCCCAGGAGAGCGCTACAATACGGGCGAACGGTGTTGAGTATCGAGATTCCTGCTTAGTCCCCTCGGAGGATGGCGATCGACAATTTGAACGAAATTGGGCAAAAGGCCCTCAAGCTTGCTAAAGAAGCGCCGGATCCGGAAACCTTGCTCAAGGCATTGGAGGCAAACAGGATCGTTCGCGAACTCCAGCATCAGGAAAGGGAAAGCAAGTCGCTCAAAGCAGCGGAGCGTTTGGCGGCCGTCGTGACACCCGCCACAGCGGTGTTCGCCGTTTTCCTTTCACTCGGCGCTCTCGCATTCCAGTTTTACCAGTTCAATAAGAGTGCCCGCGCACAGGCCGAATCTGCGGAGACTTCGCAGTGGCGCGATGCACTAAAGAGCATGTCCCTTCGGGACGATTCTTCCGTGCTGTCAAGCCTCGTACAACTGCAGAGCTTCTTCGGCTCCGAACCCTATTCCACACAGTCACGCGCCGTCGCTTCCATGATTCTCCCCTGTGTGACGAGCGGCGCGGGTTTTGATTCCGCGGTTGGTGAAATGCGGGCCAAGAGTAACGCGGTAACACAGCGGGACATAATTGCTGTTGCACAAGCTGTGATCGACGAAGATTGGCACCTCTACTCCGAGGCTCGGGAGGGTATCGGCAAGAAGAGTTTCGCCGATTTTCTGGAAGATCCCACCCCGGCAATTGCGGACGGCGAGACTTTCATACGAAAAAACAACCTCGGCGATCACGCAAAGCTGGGCCAAGCTAACGGTGCTACCTCGGTCACTGAGTGCGAGGGCGAGGACTGGTCCAATCCACTGAAGCGGGCATTGGTCAGTTCGTACAATGCTGATACGATCAGCAAGCAATTAGCGCGGTTGTGGAGAGAGCATAAAGAAACAGCCCCAGGTCCAGCGAAGTTGGGCATTTCTGGTCTTGTCCTCGAAAACACAGACCTGACGAATGTAGATTTTTCTGGTTCGTCTCTCAACGAAGTTACGATTAACAAATCAAATTTAAGTGGGGCGGACCTGAGGAACACTAAGTTGGAAGGGGCGGTTTTCACCAATTTGACAGGCTTTGCTACGAGCAAATGGGACGGTGCGCACTGGTGGGAAATGCGTGCTGCAGATTGTAAACTTGTTACTTACTTGCGAGATAACTATCCTCCACCTCTGGAGTCATCCCCCAGTGCCGACAGGTTTTTGCGCAAGGCCTGCGAAACGCGATAGCGAGACACCGAAGGGTTGCGAAATCCCTGTAGCGGATACTGTAGCGAGGGTCGGTTTAGATGGCGTTGCACGGCTTGACCACTGTTCCTGTATCGCCATGCGGATGTAAAACTCCCGCTCTTCAGGGCGCTTGCTTTGCCCGAGAATGATCAGGTGGTGAGTCCAGGGCAATTGTCGCAGCAGTGCCGCGACAATTGAGTCGTCCTTGTAGGTTTCATAGAACTGCCTCATCCTGAACAGGTTAGCGCGAGTGAAGCCGCGAATCCCGGGCTGCGTCCTAGCGATGTATGCAGCTAGCTGCGGAACCACTCCATCGCCCCATTCGGCGGCCTCGATTTTGCCGCTGATGGTCTCCCCAACCTGCCAGTAAAGATCAATCAGGGTGGAGTTCACGGCTTGGAGGGCCCGCTGGCGCGACGCAGCTATCAGGCTGACGATCTCAGAGAAGGCTTCTTCATCTTGAGCCATGAGCTCGAGCTTCGACGGGTTAGGATCATTTGGTTTCATGCAGCATCTCGATCATAGACATCCGGAGTGTCCTTCAATCCGGGGAAGCAATGGATGCATGGAGCAAACTCCTCCATGCCGCTCGAACGGAAGGAAGCTGGGCTGTTCCCGCACGGCCAGCCCATCGGCCCACTTGGTTAGTTTGGTAGCAATTTGGTAGCAAATAGCGCCCAGAATACCGGTTTTTGCCCTCTGTTCCGGCTAATAACTCCTTTAGGATCATCATCCGGCTGCCAGAGCGCTACCTTGACACGGTAGAGGTCAGGAGTTCGAGTCTCCTCGTGCCTACCATCCTTTCAATCACTTACGAGATTAGCCAAGAATTATTGGGTCCTTTGGGGTCCAATAAGGCTTATTGCTCCCGCTCCGACACTTCCGCTTCCCGGTTCAGATAAAAACATCTCCACTACACGCGCTTGGGCCCCACGTTTTTCAGAACTCATTGCCTGCGGATAGATGTCGAGGGTGATGCGGCTGTTGGCATGGCGCAGCAGCTCCTGCATCACCTTGATATCGACACCGCTGTGCAGCGTCGAAAAGGTATGCCGGAAGGTGTGCCAGCCAATGCTTGGTGATGCCGGCTGCGACCGCAGCTGGACGAATGCCCCGCTGCAGGATCATGTCCGGTGAGTACGGCTGCTTGCCGTTCATGCGCGGACTCCCAAAGACCCAGTCGTCAACCTCTGAAAATGGCGACAGTTCGGACGCAAGCGCAACCGCGGAGTCAGTCATTATCTCGGGCATTATCGGTCAGCCGCTCACCCAGATTCGCGGCGTGGGCGGTTTGGTAAAGACTATGCTGGCCGACGAATATGCTCGGCGTCGCTGCCAGTTCGCAAGAATCCTGCCGTCATGCCGCCGACGAAGTTATCAGTTGGTACTGCTCCGAACCTCGTTCGGCTTTCAACCGAACTGTCATCCTTCGTTGCCGATTCTTTCTCGCAGAAAATCTGCTCCACTCTCAGAAGAGGAACGACGCTTTACCTTCGAGAAGAGCGATGTTTACGCGAATCCTTACCCTCTCAGATTGTTCGCTGATCCACTCGGAAACTCATCAGACCCAGCGGTTACTGTACGGACAAACCTCTCTAGCTCCCGCATTTTGGTGCTTGACCCTGTTTTGAGTCGCCTTCTATACTTCGGCGCATTCGCTTTCATTCTCCTCAGTCATTCACATCTTTAAGACAACTGCGCGAGACAGTTCTGCGCCATTGCGAGTCTCAAAGGGGAATCTCGTCATGTTATGTCTTTCTGGGAAGAAATATTCAGGCCTTGGTGCGTCCTCAGCAGATATCTCTCACCCGGCGTGCGGCATTCAGTTACGAATTGCTCAGTGGCGTCTTGCCTGGATGATCCTGGCGAGCTTGACATTAATAGGATGTTCGACGCCGTTCCGATCTTCGATGCCCGCGTTGGACGAAGCAGCCTCTCGAAAAGCGACTGCACAATCCACTCTGGACGCGGAACCTGCTGCCCAGCAGGATTGGGAGGACTGCAACGGGGACGGAGATCCCAGTAAGAACCCTCATCACATCCTCCCTGCTGGTTCGCTAACGTCACCGCAGGATCTAAGAATCAACGGCGTTGCCTGTGTCGTCGATGGTACTGGAATGATCAATACCGTCTCAGGCGCTTACGTTTATCGGAATGTAAATGTCTATAACGGTGGTTCGCTGACTTTTGACGATGCGGAGATTGACTTTCATGCTCACTCCATCCTGGTGGAAAAAGCCAGCACGCTTCAGGCGGGTGGAACTTCAGGGCTTAAGGGACCGCTGACTATCTGGCTTTGGGGCTCGAGCGACCTAACCAACAGCATTACTTGCCTGAGCGACACGAAAAATCAATGCGGCGTACCTGACAACGTCTGGAAATCCAATCCCAACGTACCCATGAAAACCATGGCTGGCATGTCCTGCAATTCGATCCCAGACCCTCCATATATCCCGCAGGGCGAATGTTTTTACCAGTATGAGGTCGCAGATACGGGCGCCCCGACGGGTGCTTATTTCGGTAACAAGGTGCTAGCGGTCTCGTATGGTGGCACACTCACGCTGACAGGCGCAAAGGGGATTCGCACCGGGTCCATAGAGACCACACCGGCCGATTCCGGCACCAGCTGGGTACGCCTTAACGAGACTCTGAACGGCGGGGAGCCCGGCTTCTACGTCGACCGTCCCGTGCCCACTTGGGGCGAGGGAGATCACATCGTTGTCACGTCTACGGACTATCTCCCCGGTCATACCGAGGAGTTTGTCATCGATAAGATTGAGACCGACGCCAAGGGCACAAAGATCGACATAAAAACATCGCTGAATGATCCAGATGATCCAGCGCATACGGCTATCGAACATCCTCACTGGGGTCAGGGATATGACTACAGCTCAGTGGCTGCCGCTCATCCCACGGCCGGACCGATTCCCGATCCCGCCACGAAGGGCATATCCACGCTGCCCGCCAATCAGATCGAAACTCGCGCCATCGTTGCGCTGCTCAGCCGCAGCATTCGTATCGCATCCGAAGGCGCTACGCCAGTGTTGCCGCGCGACTCGGACCATTTCCCGCCGACTGCAGGCAATTATTATGGTGGACACACGATCGTCCGGCAGGGATTTAACAGCTATCAAGTACAAGGAGTCGAGTTTTACCAGTTGGGCCAGGGCGGTGCCATAGGGCGCTATCCGGTCCACTTTCACATGGATAGAACCGTTCCCCAGCCGGGATCCCCTAGTCCGGAAGACCGGGGAACCTATGTCGCCGATTCGTCCATCGTCGATTCCATGACACGATTCATCACAGTGCACGCCACTCAAGGGGTCACGCTGGCGCGCAATGTCGGCTATAAGTCGATCGGACATGGCTTTTTCCTGGAGGACGCGACGGAGATCAACAACCGACTCTATTCCAACGTTGGAATTACTGCGCGCGCGGGTCTGGCGGACACTTCCTCATCATCAACTAATCCACGTCATGCCCCTGGAATTCTCAATGTCAAGGGGAATCAAGGAGCGCCGATTTCAGATGATTTTCCCTACCATTCGGATGTCAATAATCCGACGGTATTCTGGATCAGCAATACGTGGAATGACTTTGAATACAATGCTGCGGTCGGAGCCGAAACCTGCGGCGCATGCTACTGGATGCCACCCCAGGGCATCAGTGGGCCGTCACAATACGAGACGTGGAAGGGCTATGCCAGCATGCAGAAATCTCAGCCATTATGGGGCGCGACGCCAGTGCTGAAGTTTACAGGCAATTCCTGCAGCACCGCCATGAACTCTCTGCAGACGGTAGGCTCGACCAATGCATGCAATGGACTGTACTTCGGGGACGGGCAATCAACCGATGATGCACTTTACTCCGTTCCGAATCCCACCCCGCCTACGACTCAACCTGTGAATCAATTTCCGATGATGACAGGCCAGAGGGCGAAGACCACGATTTGCTCTGACCCCAATGGCGACTGCAGCGGTACAACGAAAGCCTGCGCAGGAACTGTCAATAGCGATCCCCAGGGAGGACCTGATCTGAAATACTGTCTGCCCTTCGTGCTCGACCGGTACACCACTTCGTTCAATTGGGCGCAAACCAATTTTTCCGCTATCTGGTTGCGCGGATGGTGGTACCTGTTGGAGAACTCCGCCATTACCGACTCGCAAAACGGAGGCCTGACCATTGTCACTGGCGGCGGCTTTACGCGGTCGGACGTTGCCCAGGGCTATTGGTCAGTCTTCAAGAACAGTATTCTTGTCGGCAACACGCAGCCCATCCTCAACAACGGATTTCCCGCCAATGTTTCGGCCTCGAACGCCGGACCGTTCAACCCTGTGGGCCTTAAGTGCACGTATGCCCCCCACGGCGCGTCATTCTGCGCCTCCGCTGCGGATGGCATCACATTTCAAAACCAAAGTTTTGCGATTAACCAGCGCCTCTTCAACATCTATGACGGGCCCTCCACCGAGTACAACAACATCTACTCGGATATACACGTAAACAAACTTGGGACAGTCCAGGAATGCAGCACAGGTCTGGGCCAATGCAAGAGTACGGGGTATATGGCCGCCTTCGTTCTTGGCATTCCGCAGTTTCCTCCGACGGGCCTCACAACGAATCAATGCATTCTGCCTAATGCGGCGATTGCCTGGAAGCAGCCAAACGGCTTCTATTATCCTCCGGCCTTTAACTCCGAGAACCTGGTCTTCAATACCGATCCGGATCACAAAGTGGATATCCGGCACTTCGTCATACAGCCGCAATATGAGTCCAACTCGTTCAAAGACAACTTAACCGCCATTAAGAATACTTATTGTGCTTATGCGGATAATATGTTCAGCGGCAATGGCTTCACAGACATCGATCGCGAGACGGAGCTCACCGACAGGGACGGGAGCCTTACCGGGCTAACGGCCAACAACCCAGCGCAGACTCCTCCGGAAGTTCCTACGATTTCAGTTAACAAGGATCCGTTCTTCAACGCGCCTGTGGTTACGGATGAATGCGCCAGCGGACAGTTGCCGCCTCTGAACCCAACCGACACCGGCAAGGAGTCCGGGGCCACCGTTAATACCAGCCCTTACGAGCACCTGACAACTGCGATTGTGGCTGACTGCGCGAAGGAGACCGGCACAAACTGCAGCGGAAATTGGTCGGGTCCAGTGGCTTTCGGGACGGGTGGCGGGTGCGCGGTTGTTGGATGCTACGGCGTACCACTTTATCAACAGTTCAGGGCTCCGAGCGACGAACCCAATGCGAGACCTTCGATCTTCATGATGGGGCAGGGCAATGCCCAGCGCAGCACGATGACCGTCAATCATGGCAAATACTACATCGATACGACCCGGTCGCAAGACGTGCAAAAGGCGACCGGCGCTACGCTGTTTACTGTCTTTCAGCCGAACACCAGCTATGAATTATTTTTAGTTTTCGCCTCGGAACATACACAGCAGACATACCAGATCTACATCGGCAAAGACTTGAGCCTGGAGGAGGCGGAAGCTGTTATCAAGCCGGGCCGACTTCTTATCACCACTCAAACCTATCCTTTCTGTTCGGGAAGCAACGATCCTACAGAGTGCAAGAACCTGTGTGGGAGCGAATGCACCGGCTCATGGGCAAAAGTCACAGACTACAAAAAGGAGCTTGGTCTCCTGACTGTAGAGATTAATCTGACGAATCAGGCTGATATGAAAGTCTCGAGCCGCGAAGCCTTCTGCCAGCCGACTACATACTGCCAATGGAATTCAGATAACAACACTTGCGGATGCAAACCGGGCACTGATTTTGAGGACTCCGCGGTATGCAGCTATGCAACCAAGGACATTGATTGTCCCGTGGGCGGCTGTTACGGTTTTCGCATCATGTTGCCGAGTCATTTCGCAGCCGAGCCACAGATTGGCTTGCCACCAGAGCCAACTAAATTTCTGGTTGACAAAACTACTTTCGTGACCGCCACTCAAGGGGTTGCCGGAGACTGCTACTACGACAAAGTTCCTGAACCGCCGCCTGGGCCCAGAAGGCCCATACGCTTCCAACCGCTATCAACCGAGCCGATCAACTGGCCGAAGCCTTAAGTCCGGTTCATTCAAGCAATGTAATAGACAAGGTCCGCCGCTCTTTGCGCAGGATTCTCGTTCATTGGGGTTCAATACGGGCTTAATGCCTTCGGGAACGGCACGTCGCGATAACTTGCCGCTGCATCGCGTTCGCCTTATGAGGAGCCGGTCATATCCGGAGGAGTCCCTCCACGTTGATCGAAGGACTGGACGCAACTCAGCGAATTCGGTCCGGCCGGAGATGTGGCGGGAGTCTGGGTGTGTCCGAACCTCCTTCGTATCCCTTCTGAGACTGGCAAAGAAAGCCTGTCGGCTCCCAAGGTCGGCCTCAATCGCGGTGCCGCGCAGGGCGGGTCAGGCGAAAAGTATTTCTTCGGCAGCTTCGACGGCAAGAACCTCATCGCGTCCACCGAAGCCGGGGCACACGGCTGGGCCAACTACGGCAAGGAGGATTACTGCGCCATCAGTTACAACGGGCTGCCCCAAGGTGAAAGGCCATTGCTGATCGGATGGATGAGCAATTGGCAGTACGCCCCGAAGATACCGACCCAGCATGGCGAGGACAGATGAGTTGCCTCGGCGGCTCTCGTTCGCTCGAGACGGAGCTGGTCTGGCGCTTAAGCAAGAATCCCTCATGGCACCGCTGCGTGGAAAGAGCTTTCCTGTTGCATGGCCTGCGCTGGGTAATTCATCCCGCGGAGCGCTCGGAGAGTCGGCTATAGTCCCATACGAGCTGGAATTGCAGTTCGGACATCCTGGTGAGCCAATCTTCGGCATCCGACTTTACTCCGATGAACAGCATTGGACAGAGATCGGCTTTGACAGGAACAAGGAGGAGTTCTACATCGATCGGACACGGTCGGGAGCAATCGTCAGCGCGGACTTCCCGGCAAGGACAAGAGCCCCGCTCGCTGCTGGTCGCCCGGCTTGTCGTGGATCGGTCCTCAGTGGAGGCCTATGCGCAACGGTACGATTGCCATGACCAACTTGATCTATCCCTTGTCCACTAACAGCACGATCCAAATCTTCCCACAGGATGCAAAGCCTATGGAATTCTCCGGGCGCGTCTGGGAGCTCAATTCGATCTGAGAGCAACAATCTTCCGGCAAATGACAGAACGCTCCACAGCGTCGAAGCTCGACAGTCACCGGCCGGGACCGTCACTAGTCAGTCTCCAAGTAGCCGAGCTTTTTAGGTGCGAGAGTGAAAATATCTCAAGCGCGATAGACTAGGAGCGATATGCAATACACGCGAATTCTTGCCTTGATCGATGCCGAAGTGGAGCGACTGCAAAAGGCTCGCCAGCTTCTGGCCTCCTCCTTCTCCCCTATCGAAAAGACGCGAAAGAGAAAATCACCGCCTTCTGTTCTTTCTGCCGCTTCTGAAATTGCAAGGGTTCAGGATTCTTCCGCCGTCCTCCAAGGATCCGCAATCGCGCCGGCTGTCATGCGCGAGAAAGGAGCAAGAAGAACCCCGCAGCAGAAAATGCCTTCCGTGAGCAAGCCGACGGTTGCCGCTTTGGAGACTCCATTGGGCGCAGTTGTTCCTGCCGCACCGGTCTTCGTCTCAACGGAGCAGATTCGTAAGACTCGCGCCCAACGAGAACCGATGAGCCGAACCGGACAGAGCGCTTTTCATTCAACCTCCAACGACTCACTTACAGCCGAGTCGCTTGCGAAGCGATGGCTGCATAGCTCCGCCTCATGACCACAAGTTGACCATGGGTGAATGTCCAGTTTGGTTGCACAGTGGCGATATCGCGGAAGAACAAATCGCCGATGATGAAGGACGTTCACATCAACAGCCCCAGTTCTCCTTTTTGAAATGGGAGGAACTTGGACCCGTTGGGCACGCGTGCTAATCTGATCCGCCACTTCTTAGGTAGACTAGGGCGCTAATCGATAGCAGAAATGCCGCCGTTCCGATCCACCCGATCCATCGGTCCGAGAAATTCGGCAACAGCACCGCAAGCAATACGATCACAAGAACAGGCAGAATTAGAATCAGCAAGACGGCCGCCCACAAGCCAGTTCGTATCAGGACGCGTTTCGTTGGGCTGGTAGACAAAACGCAGTCCCCGCACAGAGATTTTTCCGCGGCACTTGTCACATAAAATGTGCGGCCGCAGTTTGTACACGACGAGGCGACACGGCGTCCGATTTTCTGGCGCTCTGTAATCCACGCGCGAATGGGTTCCACAAAGTCGGCGGGCCAGTTGGCTTGGGTAGTAAGCACAAATGCCTCGCCCTCCGAATCGAAACCGAGCACGACGCCGTGGCCGGGATCGGCGAAACTAATCTTGTAGCCAAGCTTTGCAAGATCAGAGGAAAGCCACGTCATAGTTCGTATTCCCTTCAGCCTCCACAGCACTCCCCAGAATGCCCAGGCAAACCTGGAGCCCTCTATCGAAGGGCGTGTGAAGATAAAGAGTTTCTCCTGCAATCCTTCATCGCGCAGATGTTCGAATTCCCATTGCAGATTGTCCGACTTGCTGACTTCGACGATGATCGCCGCCGCCTTTTGGGCCAGTGTCTCGAATTTCTCCTTCCACTCGTCATTCTTTGCATATATGCGTAAAGCGCCGGAGGCGCAAGGTAATCTTCTGGACTGCCGAGCGCGACAAATGGCCCAATCGAACGACTAAGGTCTTTGCCAAGGTACTCTTCCAGCGTCAACCCGATTTTCTGGTCGCTCTTGGAAATAGCAGCGTGAAAGCTTTTGGCCCACCTGCCGTACAGCTCCTTCGAACCCATAATGAAAAATTGCGACTCCTGATTGAAAGCGCGAAGGTAAAGTGCCGGCCGCCTCCGACCCTCCTCCAGTGCCTCTTCCATTGGCGGTGTGTGCACGGTTCGCTCCCGGCGGATCAGGTAACGTCCCGCAAGCGCAAGCATGCACCCCAACGACACGGCCGATGGAAGGCTGCGGGCGCCGCCCGGTGAACAACATAGACCATCCAGGCAATAACCAGCGGGAGCAACACTGCAAGCGCCATGAGAGC
>Ga0206865_1164_pt1 | contig 18313 bp, 20 predicted proteins | sample Alteio_BWOrgCont_39_FD_152628 | JGI IMG/M metagenome (GOLD analysis project Ga0206865, IMG submission 152628) | Enriched cells from forest soil in Barre Woods Harvard Forest LTER site, Petersham, Massachusetts, United States -... | ecosystem: Environmental > Terrestrial > Soil > Temperate forest >...
AGCTTCCTGAAGTAGAAGCGTTGCCTGATTTCGCGGCGGCCTCCATGATGACCGAACAGGATACGGGGAAGTGATAAACATCCCATGTTGTCTGAATCGTGCTAAGAAAGTGATGATCCCCAACCCGCTGGAAACTCACCTGGGGCTTATCGGGAGAAGCGCTTTCGATCTCACTAGGGCGCACAAACACGCTGGTGTGTTTGTCATAGCTAGCAAGGATCAGTCCATCGAATTTTTCCATCCGACAAACGACTGACCCTATATGTGCCTGCAGGAAGCGTCCTCCCAGCGACTACAAACCCGAAGGGTAGAGTTACAACAATCTCGGCCCGAGTCTCGGCATTAGCAGCTATACCCAAACCAAAAAGAAAAGTGATTGTGACTAGAAGTTTTACATATCTCTCCATGAATTCTCCGATGAGTAGCTGTCTACTCATGCTGTGGTGTGGCCCTCGTTATGGGGCCAGAATGAAATTAGGGAAGTCACCAAGCCCGCAGCGACTTGTTAGGAGCTGATGGATGACTACCGAGAACTTGCGCGCCAGGCGATGTTGGCGTTGCTTCCGTCGCGGCGATGCATTGCCACTTACGAGAACTGAGCTGGGCACCGTTTATTCCAACCTGCAGGGTCCGCCCAGCAAAAATAGTCCGAATCGCTACGGCCTGATCTTCAACCGCGAACGTCCTCATAAAAACTTGCAAAACGAGGTTACGGCTCTCGTGATTAGCACGGCAGTTGAGCCGTACAAGCAGGCGCGAGATATTTCGGTGAGGATCTCATTTACCAACGTAAGCAGAAGCGTTTTTCCGTGCCAGCCCTCGGTGAAGTAGGCTTCTGAAGCGGGATCATCCGCATCGATCATTAGGAACTGGCTCCTGTCGCAGTCGTATCCGACAAAGTAGTTCCCCTTGAAGTCGTCTTGACTTTCACGAATCTCTGTCCAGGATTTTCGGTAAACGAAGTGACGCGCCTTGGTTGGGACGATTTCGATTTTCCACTGCCAGATGTGCGATCGAGGCGCCATCTTGGCAGTTCCATCGCCCGCTAAAGTCAAACCCCTCCGGAGGCCGCAATGTTCGATCCGCGGGGACAATTATTTGAGCACTCGCTCCCGGGAATACCGCTATCAAACTGGCAAATCCAATAACGATTGTGAATGCTGTGCGGGTCTTCTCCATTCTTCTCCTTTTCAGATCATCATCGGGTGGCTGCGGCTCCGGTTCGCGGCAGCCGGATAGCCATCGTGCACATGCGCGCGAGACGAGGGTCGGAAACAAATCGTGACTGACTCTGCGTCCTCTGCACTGCCACTTCTTTTTGATTCAGCATGTCCTTGGGGTGATTTTCGCTTCCACAATGCGCCAGAAAGGAGTATGGCCCCGAGTTCGCCGAAGAAGCCAGATCAGCATGCGCGTAATGGTGCCTGACAAGTTTCGGACAAACTCGGGACGACGGTTGTGCGAACAACTGCGGATTATCGCTCGCGGTGCGCGGAATCTGCTTCCTCTGCAAGCTGCTGAAGCAGGTGCAGGAACTTTTTTGATTGACCAAAGAAAAGACCATCCTGAGTAAAGGACGCAATGGTCGCGACTGCGCCTCCAAATCTATCGTCGGACGGCCGGATTACCGCGCAGTGAGGCAGGTTCGGGCTAATAAATTCGCAGGGGACAGGGAAGATGAGGCTGGGCTGAACCAGACTGGGTGGCTGCAATGGTGGGTTGGCGAAAAAGTCAGGAAACGTCAGGCCTCCATCCGTCACCGGCGCCACAGGGGCTTGCACTCCATTGCCCGCAAAATCTACCCATTCCAGGAAGTGCGCAACCTCGTCTCCACCAATGCCAAGTGTGATTTTCAATACTTCGAGGCTGCTCACTTTTTGACTAAGCGCCTGGTACAGGCTCGATCCACCCTGTTCGATGTAGCCGAAGTGAAACGCCGCAGTGTTGGCAATTACCTGAATGTGGTTGGGATTGTCGAAGTCGGCATTCGTAATCGGGATCGCAGTGCGGTTAGTGATGTTGATTGCTTGCGGAAACGTGACGCCAAAATCGGGATTCGTCGCGCTACGATACCGGACAAACCAGCTGGTGTCCACATTCAGGTGCTGGAGATTAGTGAGACGGCCGATATCCTCAGCTCCAGTTGCTGTGCTCCCTTGTAAGGTTTCAAATTCGCTGAAATCCACCGGGTCGGCGCCCTTGGATTCCAGATAACCATTCAAGAAGGTCGCGTGGCTGATTTCATCGATTGTGTTGCTGGTTATGTATTGCGGGCCATCGCCGTCGAGATTCGAAAGGGCAGCCTGATAGCTGTTCAACTGTTGGTTCGGGTCTACCTCAATCGGTGGATTATTGCCGATACCGCCCAGTTCCGCATATTGTGTCCAGAGATCGCTTTCGATAAGCTCTGCCGCAGCCAGGAATCGAAGGATGGCGACATCGCCTTTGGTAAGGCCACGGCCGCCGTCTTGGCCGAAGGCTGACTTCCCTCCACTGAACAAGCCAGTGCTAGCGCCGACGACTGCTGCGCCTCCTGCCAGCATTCCGCTTTTCAAGAGAGAGCGGCGGTTTACCCGACGCTTTATCACACTTTCATATTTCTCCATGTCTTTCCTCCACTATCCGAGGTAAACGGGAATTTCGGGTTTTTATTCCCAACGACGTAGCTACAGGCGCATCGAGCATCTGAGGAAGTAATCTCTCGGTGATAACAGTTCCTTCTGCCCATGCGGTGTAGCGGTATTCGTTCTTCTTTTTTTGAAAATGCGCCCACTCCCTGGAATAAAAGTCGCAGACGCCAGTTCTCATAGGTGTGCAGGCTGCACTGCACCTTGTCGATACCGGCCGGTCAAAGAAGCGATGCGGCAGGTTGAGTCGCTAACAGAGCCGTGCTTTGCAACTGCTAAGGCAAACTTCGGCCTTCCGTGTGATAGCGGAGAGCAAAGGTGGCTTTTTCTCGAGGAAAAAGCCACTTGAGCTCATCAACTCAGCGCTAGAGCAACCTTGAAATTGGTTTTAACCATTCGGTGATTGGGCATCGCAAGAGCTAACCGCAGGGTAGCGCGAGCACATGAAAGCTGCTTTTTGAAGCGCATTCGGACGCTCCCGATTGCGGATGTAATTGTCATGAAAATGATTCGGGCAAAGCGATTCGTAGTTCTGGTAAGACGCTGGCTTATGCGCGCCAGGCAGGACCTCGAACTTGTGCCCGCGGTTTGTTTGCTGATTCGATGGATCATCGGATCCTATGCGACTAAAGCGCTCGGCAGCATACGCGGGCGGGAAATGTCCGCACGGGATAACTGAGTCTGTTGCACATCACTCCAGCTGCTCATTAGCCAGAGATCACGCGAAATCTCCATCACTAAAGGCGACGATTGTGGAAACTGTTGATGCTGATTTGTTCCAGGGATCGCCTGTTCTTGCCAGGCCAATCCCGCCTGCAAGTCCCTTGCCGTTCCTCCAATACATTCGGGTGGTGCGGGACAATGCCATCGCGGCTTTTCACGATGACGTCTTTCATCAACCGCTCTCCGAGGTCCAATATTTCAAGCTCCACACCTTCCTCGTCAACGATCCTGCGGGTATCAAGCATGTGCTGATCGATAAGGCGGCCAATTACATCAAGGGCGGCGTCGAACAGCGCACTCTACGTGCTTGGCCGATCAAGGGCTTTGCATCGCAAGACCGAGAAGAGTGGCGCCAACGGCGTCGAACGATGTCGTCTTCTTTCGATTACCCTTCTCTCCTTGAAAACTCGGCGTCTATTGTGGACGCCGCTCAGAGGGTGCTCGGTAGATGGACGGCGTTACCGCCACTGACCGTCATCGAGGTGCACACGGAAATGGCCAAGCTGACACTGGAGATCATCTCCCGAATCGTGTTTTCCGTTGACAGCGCGGAGTTTGCTTGCATCATGGAACTCACATCCAGGCGTTATGAGGGAGACAGGATAGTCGACCTGCTTGATTTTGCGCCGCTACTCGATAGGGCGTGGAAATTTTATAAGGGTTATCGGCAACGATACATATTCAAAGATCTCAATGCATCCATCGATCGCCTCATCGTAAGGCGGAACGGGCGCGCGACCCACTCAGCGAACGATTTCCTAGGACGGCTGTTGGAGCGGAAAGATCCGCAAACCGGCAGCGGCTTGAGCGCTCAAGAGCTGCATAACCAGATCATTACCATCCTCGGGACAGGCCACGAGACCGCGGCGCTGGCACTCATGTGGACATGGTATTTGCTTTCGCAACACCCACTGCAGGAAGCCAAGTTCCATGCGGAACTTGATGCAGTGCTGGGCGGTCGCACACCCGCGTTCCGGGATCTCGCCCGACTCCCCTATACGCGCATGGTCGTCGAGGAAGCGCTTCGGCTGTATCCGCCGACCCATACCATGCCGTGGCGCGGAGCCCTGCGGGACGATGAAGTCTGCGGCGTGAAGATTCCGAAGGGCGCTATTGTCTCGATCGTTCCCTGGGTGCTACACAGGCATTCAAAGTTGTGGGACCATCCCGAACAATTCGATCCGGAAAGATTCTCGCCCGATCGCAGTGGCGGCCGCTCGCGTTTCGCATATTTACCTTTTGGTATTGGGCCCCGGGTATGTATTGGCGCATCTTTTGCGATGACGGAGATAATGTTGATCCTTGCAACACTCGCCCAGCGCTATCGGTTGCGCCTCGTGCCAGGTCATAAAGTAGAACCCCGGGGCCTTGTCTCACTGAGAGCGCGATATGGAATGAAGATGACCCTGCAAAGTCGCCCTCCAGCTCCTTCGATTTGATCAATTAAGTGTCTTGATAGGGGTCCGCTAGTGTGCCATGGTCCCCGGTGCACGAGAGGAATACCAGCGCTTAAACAACTGGACAACAACTTAAATCAAGATCGCTGGAATAAAAATCGCCTGCGCCATGTTCTACAGGTGTGCATGAGCTAGAGAGCGGCGGAGTTAGTTTCCGTCGAGCGTGACCTCTTCCAGCTTTGCGAATCTACGGACGACGTTGAACATCAGCAGCCCATGGCCGACCGCGGTTGCAGTGTGCGTTGGCAATTCAAAGTAGAACAACCTGGAGAGCTTTCATGAGCGAATCTTCACGAAACCATATTCATTCTGTCGAACTAACTCTTGATGCGAATCAAGGCAGCGTAAGTCCGGACGGCATTGATCGCCGGGGCTTTCTCAAGTGCATGGCCTGGGCCGGCACTGGACTGATCTGGAGTTTGGCCGGAGGCGTCCCCGTATCGCGTCTCTTCGGTCAGACTCATCATGAGCTGAAGCAGTCAGACTTTAGCTTTATACAGATCAGCGATAGCCACATCGGCTTCAATAAGCCGGCGAATGCTGACGTGACAGCAACCTTGCAGGCCGCATTGGACAAGATCGGCGCCTATTCCAGTGTCCCGGATTTTCTGATTCATACCGGAGACTTGACCCACTCTTCCAAACCTGCTGAGTTCGACACACTAGATCAGGTGCTGATCGGCGCCAAGCGACAGGTGTTCTACGTTCCCGGTGAGCATGACACATCAGTCGATGACGGCAAGATGTATCTGGATAGGTATGGCAAAGGATCCAAGGGAAATGGCTGGTACAGCTTCGATCACAAGGGCGTCCACTTTATCGGACTGGTGAATGTGGTCCAGCTTGAGGGCATGGGCAAGCTAGGTCAGGCGCAGCTTGACTGGCTGAAGCAGGATCTCGGCGGGCTGAAGGGCAGCACTCCCATTGTAGTTTTTGCGCACATTCCACTCTGGGCTGTGTATCCGACCTGGGGATGGGGAACGTCGGACAGCGAGCAGGCCTTCGCGATGTTGAGGCGGTTTGGCTCTGTCACAGTACTCAATGGCCATATCCATCAGGTCATGCAGAAGGTGGAGGGGAACGTTGCGTTTCACACCGCAATGTCCACCGCGTTTCCGCAACCCGCGCCCGGCGCCGCACCCTCCCCTGGGCCAATGAAGGTGTCAGCCGACAAACTTCATGATGTGCTGGGAATTACCCACGTAAATTTCGTGGCGCAGAAGCATCAACTCGCCATTGTGGACTCGTCGCTGTCCGGCGCCCCGATCGAGTTGCATGAGATGCCGTTGGCATGAATCCCACAAGGATAGCTCTTACTGCAGGCGCGCTGTTCGCGGCGAGCATCGCTCTCTCATTTGTTCATCCCTGGGGCAACCTGCGCTCTGGGGTGACGGCGGATGTGCCTCTCCTCGATGGAAGCGCGGTCCCAGACGACGTGCGTCACGTGCTGCAGACGAAGTGCGCGGACTGTCATTCGACAAATACCGAGTGGCCGTTATACAGCAGGCTGGCGCCAGGCTCCTGGTTAGTAGAGCACGACGTACACGACGGTCGAAACCATCTGAACATGTCGCAATGGCAGCGCTACAACCTTGAGACTCAGATCGACCTGCTAACCAAGATCGCTTCTGAAGCGCGCAGCGGGCAGATGCCAGAAAAGCAATATTTGATTCTTCATCCTAAGGCGCGGCTTTCCTCCGAAGAGCGGCAACTCATTTATGACTGGGCGAAGGCAGAACGCAAACACGTCAAGCAGCAGATTGAAGGGCTACGAAACAAGCCACCAGCCAACTAGAGGACCGAAAAGAACGTGATGAATCGAACCGCAATGACTGCCAAGGTTCAGAGAGACCGCGCAGCTTTAACTCTCTCAATGCTATTTTTCATCAGCTTGGTAACCCTGTCGCTCGTATCTCCGTTGCCTGGCCGGGCAGCTGAGAACGGAGCCATGGTCGGATACCAAGCAGGCGATGCAGATCGCGGCAAACAGCTCTTTGAAAAACGCTGTACAGGGTGCCACTCCCTGGATCAAGACAAGGAGGGTCCGCGGCTGCGAAATGTCTATGGCCGGCCGGCAGGCAGCATTCCGACCTTCAAGTATTCGGACGCTTTGAAAGCCGCGCACATGACATGGGATGAAGCTTCTCTGAATAAGTGGCTTACCGATACGGAGTCGCTGATTCCCGACAACGATATGAGTTTCCACGTGCCAAAGGCTGATGAACGTGCAGATATCATCCGGTTTCTTAAAGTATCCTCGGGCAAATAAGCACCTAACCGGACAAATGGCCCCTAGCCGAGCTCAGACCAGACGGCTGTCCGAATGACGAACAGCGATCGCAGCAGCAAACACAACGGGGTTTGGCACGCTCTGTTCATCGGTGCTCCACTTTACCTTTACATGAACCTGTTCTCCATCCGCGGTATTCCTTATCTTCTCGGCGGAGATCAGATCTTCTTTTGGGTCTATGCCCAGCGGACGTTCTTTGGAGAGCACATCTATCTCGACTTCTTCGAGTTCACCCCCCCTGGAACAGTGTTCGTTTACCTTGCGTTGTTTAAGTTCTTCGGGCCGCGGATCTGGGTGACGAATGCGGCTGTGCTTCTGCTGGGTGTGGCACTCTGCTGGATATGTTTCAGCATTGCGCTGCGGTTGATGGAACAGGAGCTTGCCCTACTTGCGTCGTTTCTGTTTCTGGGCCTCACTTATGCAAGGCTGCTGAACGCGACCCATCACTGGTTCAGTTTGTTGGCTGTGCTGTGCGCGGTCAGGATCATCATGCCGGTGAGGACTACTCCACGGGTTGCCGCCGCTGGAATCCTGCTCGGCGTTGCCTCGTGCTTTACCCAGACGGCTGGTGCTGCCGTGCTGCTGGCTGTGCTCATGTCCCTTGGGTGGGATGGGTTTGCTGTGGGCAAGCCATGGGGACGCGTCCTGTGGAACGGGACTGTCGTGGTGGCGGCCTTCAGCCTGGTGTTGTTCGTGATGAACATCCCGCTGATTAAGGGGGTCGGCTGGCGGGGACTCTGGTACTACCAGGTGGTCTATCCGCGGCAGTATCTTGCTTACTGGTTTGGGACCTGGTTTCCAGGACTTCCCGAGGCCCTTGCTTGGCATACACTGCCTCGTCTGGCCCCGTATCTGCTTGTCTATGCGGTGCCGCCTGTCGTTTATCCGACCGTGCTCTGGTATTGCTGGCGGAATCGCCGCAACGCGGCTCTTCCATTAGCAGAACTGCTGCTGCTGGCTTCGACGGGCCTCTTCCTGCTGCTGGAGATTCTTCCCGGCGTCAACTGGCTACGAGTGTACTGTGTCTCGATGCCAGGGCTCATCCTTCTTGTCTGGGCGGCGACCCGCGTTGCCGGGCGGAGGACCTGCGTAATTGTTGCCGGGTGGCTTGTCGTGGTGTGCTTAGCAATCGGGAATAGCTGGTCAAGGCATAGTCACACTCAGACAGCCGTCGCGCTGCCCGCGGGCAAGGCGATCCTGCCCGAACAAAAAGCAGACAAATTCCTATGGCTGGCACAACATACAAGGCCGGGGGAGTTTTTCTTTCAGCCCGCATGGCCTGAGAGCTACGTTCCCTTGGGCCTGCGCAACCCAACTTTTGTTGACTCGCTCATCGCGAACGAAGAAACGCGTCCGGAGTTCGTCGGCCTTGCTATACAGCAAATCGACCGGAGACAGGTGAAGTACATCCTCTGGTCGCGGCGATTGAACGCCCCCAACGATCGGGCTCGTCCGTGGCAGGACCACCTTGGACCCATGCGCGCCTATCTCAAAAGCCACTACAAACGGATGCAGGTGTTCACCGACGGGGATGAGGTCTGGAAGCGAAACTAAGTGGTGCGGGACCGGCCGGCGCGGCACGAATGGGATGCTGTGGGCGGGCATGCAACAACTGAACAACCCGCCTGGATCTCTTGGCTGGTGGCCACGCTGGACGACCGGACCGGCAAGATTCTAGCTACGTACCAGTAAGCGAGAAGGCGGGACTTCACTCCGTGGAAGAAAGCGGCGATGGTCATCCTATGCGGACGTTCGGAACAAAATCGCTTGGTTCAAGAGGCACTCGTTGTGCAGTGTCCAACAAAAGCGTGCTGGGTCGATATCGTCTCAAGCGGCTTGGGTGATCTGGCGATGCTTCGTCAAAGACCTCCCTTCTGCAGTGATCTTCGATTCTGCCGTACCCGGAAGCCTCGGGATTTAATCGTTAACGAAGATTTGTGAATTTTGTTTCCCGGTATGGCCCTTGTAATTCTTGGCGCGAGCTCAGATGTCGTGGGACAAGCCCCTGCTCTTGGAAATGGGTGCCGATGAATACGCGACACTACCGTTCAGCCGAAGGGTACTTGTGGAGCGACTGCGCGCGCTGATGAGGCGTGCGTCGTGCAGTCCGAAGAACCCGTATGTCTTTGAGGCCGGTTGTTCGTGAGGCGCGAAATGCGGCTTGTCCCCCCAGCCGTAGTCATATCCACCCTCTCGTTGATTTGTGCCTACATTCCCGCCTCGGGCCTGGAGGACAGTCCAACTGCGCACGCCGCGCCTGAAGCCAGGGAAGATCGAGCCCAGCCCAAGGCAGATGTTTTCTCTATGCCGAACTCGCCAGCCGGGTGACGTACCGGGCCGGGAAGCAGTTCAATTCCGGCGATTCCGTCCAGGCTTTGGAGCTCTCGAGGTGGTGCACCGGTATGGTGCCCGGCGCACGAGAGGAATGCCAGCGCTTAAACACTGGACACCAACTCAAATCAAGATAGCTGGAATAAAAATCGCCCGCGCCAGGTTCTATAGGTGTGCATGACAGTGGGAAAACAAAACTACACGGATTTGGAGCCGCCGATGATTATTCCTCCCCTGGTGACTCAGATATTGCCAGCGCCAAGTAGAGGTGCGGCGAAACGCGCCTCCACGTCGACCACAAGGAAGAAAGTCGTATTGTTTTACCCCGCGTACGATGGCCCGGCGCTCGGGCCGCCACTGTGCATTCTGGCTTTGGCCGCGCCGCTGCTGAACCACGGCTTCCAGGTTGTCATGATCGATGCAGCGATCGACGCAGACGCTCCCCAGCGCATCCTGCGTGAGTGCAGCGATGCGCTCTGTCTTGGGATTTCAGTGCTGACCGGTCCGATGATTACGGCCGCACTGAACATCGCTCGGCTGGTGAAGGTTGCACTTCCCGATCTTCCGGTCGTCTTCGGAGGATGGCACCCGACGCTGACCGCAGAGCAGACTCTGCAAAACGAGCTGGTCGATGTGGTGGTGCGCGGGCCCGGCGAGTTCACTTTACTTGAGATGGTTCAGCGTTACCAGAGGGGGGAAGGTCTGGATGGGGTGACCGGTCTTTCCTACAAGCGGAATGGGACGATCATCCACAACCTGGAGCGCTCTGTCGCGCGCCTGATGGATCTTCCCGCTCCGGCCTTCCATCTGGCGGACTTCGACGCATACGAGCGCGTCTCGGGCATCCGGACGCTGACCTATGCGACCAGCGTGGGGTGTCCGTATGCCTGCAACTACTGCACGGATACGGTCTTTTATCACCGGCGGTTCAATGCTTACTCCGCCGAGCATGTTGTGGAAGAGTTGATCGACCTTGTTACGAAGTATCGGATCGAAGAAGTTGCGCTGCTCGATTCAAACTTCCCGGTAGACGTGAAGCGGGCGGTGGCGATCGCGCGAGGTATCTACGAGTCGGGAGTTCGCTTTACCTGGACTTTCCAGGCTTCCACCGATTTCCTGTCCAGGATGTCCGACGACGAGGTCCGGATGATGGGCGCGAGCGGCGTCCGGTTCATGGGGTTCGGAACCGAGTCTACGTCTGAATCGGTTCTGAAGCTTATGAATAAACGTCATCAGCGTCTCGGAGAGATGTATGAAACGGCGCGCAAGGCCGAGCTGGGAGGGATCCGCGTGAGTTTCAACCTGATCTTCGGTTATCCGGGCGAGAAGGAGAAGGACCGTGTAGAGACGCTTCAGACGATGAATGACATTGCGCGGAAACACAGAAACGTCAGCTTTTCACCCAACATTTTCACGCCCTATCCGGGTATTCCCATCTGGCCGCAATTGAAGGAGATGGGCGTGAGAGAGCCGGCATCGCTGGAGGAGTGGGCGGGACTTCCGCTGGGAAAAAACGTCCTGCCGTGGCTTCGCGGTGCTGAACTGCGGCGCCTCGAACGCATGCTGGATTACTTCATGGTGAACAACAACATCCGCAATACTATGCAGCGGACAAAGGTCGCTGGACGATTCCTTAATGCACTGCTGAGCACACCGATGAAGTGGCGGATGCGGTCGAAGGTCTTCTACTTTCCGTGGGAGGTGTGGTTGGCTCGTGCGACGGATCGCGTCGTCTCTCGGCGGTCATTGATTACGGGAGTCCCTCTTCCCGTGAAGTCGCAGGAAGTTTGCTGAAAGATGGAACTCTCAAGAACCTGGGCCGGGCCAGCGGCTTCAGTCCGAATTCTGGATTTAACGGAATCGCAGCCAACTAACAAATGAAGCGTCTGCGAATTGCCAACTAACTCGGAATTCGCAGGCTTCCCTCATTCGAAATCAAACCTCAAGCCCGAAAGGCTGCTTTGCGTCATGAAGTCTGAAGAACAGATAGGTAAATGGATGGGCAAGTTCTTGATCATGGTGGCGGTGGCAACAGGCGGGTGTGCGCTGCTCTTGGCGTCGTCGGTTCTTGCCGGCGATCTGTGGCGGTCATCTAGGGCCACTGAAGAACGCGCGATCCGGGCTCTCATCTCAGAGTGGGTCGAGGCATATCAGAATCTGGACTCAAAACGGCTGGCCGCGCACGAAACACATGCCGTAGAAGTTGTAGACCGCTTCGGCCAGCTGCGTCTGCAATCCGCGACTGAGAACGAAAAGCTCTGGTCCGATACCTTTGAAGCGATCTCCAGGAAGAGCGCGCCACCGACGGTCACAGTTGACCATATAGAGTTTCTTCGACCAGAGGTAGCCCTGGTGCAGGTGTCCTGGCAATTTTCAGAAGGAATCCTGCTTGTCGATGGAGATCGAATTCCTCCATTTTCAGAGATCGATACCTATGTCGTGACCAAGACGCAGGGTGTCTGGCTCGTCGCAGCGCACAACATGCAGGACAAGAAGCCGTAGACGCATAAATGCCGTAACAGCTGCGCTTCTCAGATCCGGATAACGATCTTGCCGAAGTGCGCCCGCTCTCCATATGCTTCATAGCATTGCGCGCCTGCTTGAAATCGAAGACGCTATCGATCACTTGCTGCATGTGGCATGCGCGATCGCAGCGTTCATCTCCTCGAGAACATCGCGCGGTCCCACCGAGACGCCGACAAGCCGCAGGCCCTCGAGGAGAATCGGAAGCGGGTCCACCGTGCGTTCGAGGCTGGCGAGAACGCAGATAAATCCGATCGTTGCGCCATAACTCACGAACCGCTCGCTCCTGGCTACCCCGTATGCTCCAGAAATCGCCATGGTTTATGGAGCCTTAGGCGATAAAGATCAGGCTTTGACCTGGCTCGAAAGGGATTTTGAAGATCGATCGAATCCGGGGGTTCTCCTCGGGCCTGGGTTTGATTCGCTGCGTTCCGATCCGCGCTTCCAGACCTTGTCCGTCGTGTTGGACTTTAGCTGTAAAACGGACGCCGGCGGCCACGCTTGGGGGGCATTCCGCTCCCTGACCTGTGCTTGCCTCATGCTCGCAAACCTCTACTGGCAGGAAATTAATAGCAGGCTCTAAGACGCTGCGCTGGCTCAGTGCTGCTGTCTGGAGACCTGGTCTGCAGGATCAAATCGGTTGGACAGGGCGTCCCAAACGTATATGCGGGCTGAATATGACCGAGCGGAATGATCGAGGATAAAATCCCGTTCGGTCGCCCTGCAGTTCGAGAGACGTATTCGTCCGTTGGCGTGAATGTTCTAACAACTTTCTGAATCGGTGGAATAAATCACCAGGAACGCAGTTTTCAGGAGTAGGAGCAAATTAGCTCAAGTGCCTCCCCCTCGAAAGTCTCTGGTTGACGGTACATTTTCGATAAAGGGGTCGCTCGGCGTTAAGAACTCCGCCATGAGTCCCAGCGAGACCGCTGCCGTTACCGCCAATTTCGCCGATTCGTGGCAACGGAACATGGAATCGCGTCTGCACCCCTGTTTGTTGGACTTATGACGTCTTACCTCATCTGCGAAACTCTCGAGTTTTCCGATCTGAAGGATAGTCGATAATGCGTTTGGCTGTATTCGGGTTTTCATGTCTTTTCTTGATTCTTGCCGGTTGCTCGACCGGTAACGCCAAGTATGGCAATCTCGTCTCTCCGCCGCCAGCAACTGGCGCGCCCGTGTTCTCCCCGGCCGCTGGAAGTTACAACTCGGTACAAACGGTGAGCATTACTGATCCAATTGCCGGGGCAGCCATCTACTTCACCACGAATGGCACCGTTCCTACAGCTTCCTCCACTCCGTATGCTGGACCTATCACGGTGAGCTCCACGGAAACGTTGATGGCCGTGGCCATCGCGCCGGGATATGTTTCGAGCGCGGTGGAGACGGCAGCCTATACCATCTCTCTTCCGCCGCCAGCCACGGCCGCGCCCGTGTTTTCCCCAGCCGCTGGGAGCTACACCTCAGGGCAAACGGTGAGCATTACTGACGCAACGGCTGGAGCAGCCATCTACTTCACGAGGAATGGTACCGTTCCCACCGCTTCCTCCACTCTGTTTACCGGACCCATCACCGTGAGCTCGACGGAAACGTTGATGGCCGTGGCCATCGCGCCCGGATATGCTTCGAGCACGGTGGTCACGGCAGGCTATATTATCACTCCGCCGCCAGCCACGGCCGCGCCCGTGTTTTCCCCAGCCGCTGGAAGCTACAACTCGGCGCAAACGGTGAGCATCACCGACGCAACTGCGGGGGCGGCCATCTACTTCACCACGAATGGTACCGTTCCTACGGCTTCCTCCACTCCTTACACCGGCCCCATCACGGTGAGCTCAACCGAAATGTTGATGGCCGTGGCCATCGCGCCTGGATATGCTTCGAGCACCGTCGCGACGGCAGCCTATACCATCACTGTTGCGCCCGACGGTAAGGTACTGCACGGAAATACGCCCGTAAGCGGAGCGCACGTTTACCTGCTGGCAGCCAACACAAGCGGCTACGGAAACGCTTCTGTATCTCTGCTCAACTCGGCCTTAACAGGCGCTTTCGACGCGCTGGGCGGTTACGTGACGACGGCAGCCGACGGCAGCTTCACCATCAGTGGTATGTATCAATGCACTCCTAATACACAGGTATATGCGTATGCACTTGGAGGCAATGCCGGCTCCGGAGATAACACTGCCTCAGGAATGCTGGCGATTTTGGGCAACTGCCCGCAATCGGGTAGCTTTACCATCAACTCGCCGTTCACGATGAATGAAGTGACGACTATTGCAGCGGCCTACGTGATGGCAGGTTTCGCGAATGGCGCGACGCATGTCTCCAGCTCCGGCACGCCCCTTGCCCAAACCGGCATCGCCCATGCTTTTGGCAATGTAGTCAACCTCGCCGACAGTACGACAGGAGCCGCGCTTACCGCTACTCCAGCCGGTAATGGAGCTGTTCCTCAGAGCGAGATCAACACGCTGGCCAACATGCTGGCCGCATGTATCGGATTGACCAGCAGCAACAGCTGCTCCTCGCTTTTTGAGAACGCAACCGCCGATGGCACGGCCAGTGGAGCCCAGCCCACTGACACGGCCACGGCAGCCATAAATATCGCGCATCATCCCGGCGCGAATGTGGCCGAGCTGTATACGCTCGGCAGCGCCGCTTTGACTTTCACTCCCGCTCTTTCCCAGCAGCCTAACGACTTCTCGGTCGCTGTGAACTTTTCTGTGCCGAACTCAACGTGGGCCGGAAACTCTGAGGCCATCTTCCAAGGTGCTCACCAGATCGCCGTTGACGCAGGCGGCAATGTCTGGATCGCCGGTTTCAGTACCTCTACCGCCTATGGCCTGATGAAGCTTTCGACTCTCGGAGCCGTCCTTTCTCCGCCCGATGGCTACATGGGTGGAGGCCCATCGAGTCCAAATGGCGTTGCTGTCGACCTATCCGGGAATGTCTGGGTTACAAACCCTGCCTTTGGAGTCAACACAACCGTAACTGTCAGCGAGTTTTCGAATACGGGTGCTCCGCTTTCGCCGTCTACCGGGTTTGTCCCAAATAACCCACAGCTCGGAGTAGCGATCGCCATTGACGCACAAGGTAACGCATGGCTTCCTTATGGTTTCGGGGTAGCCGAGCTTTCACCCGCCGGAGAAATGATCACCTCCAACCCCGGCACCTCTGGCATAAGAACACCGACAGGCCTGGCCATCGATGCAAACAATAACCTCTGGCTTGCAACGGGTTTCCCCCAGCAAACTGGCTTTTTCTACGAGTTTTCCAGCTCCGGAGCGGCCATCAACCCACCCACGCTCGGCAAGTACAGCTGCGGGGTAGCTCCCGGCGGCGAAGATGAAACCGAGGGCGTGGCCATCGATGCCTCGGGCGATCTCTGGTCGGTCGGCTCGGAGGGTTTCGCCAAAGAAAGCGCTACCCCCATTCCGCCTTGCTCTGGCACAGGAGGCGGATTTGTATATCAGATCGAAGACCGGGGCGGCGACGTCGCCATCGATGGCGACGGAAATGCATGGATCATCAGTGGATCCGGCGGCAATGGAACCCTCTCTGAGTTTTCTAACTCCGGATCTCCTATCTCCCCGTCTAACGGCTTCGTCGGAATCCTCTATGAACCTATAACATTAAACGGCTATGCCGTCGTGTCCTTCGCCGATCTCGCCCCGGACAGCTCCGGCAATCTATGGGTCATTCAGCAGTTATACACAGGTGACTACTCTCACCAGATGCCCTATTCCTTCTACGCCAAAGAGTTCATCGGCATCTCCGCGCCGGTCGTTACCCCGCTCTCCGCCGGGGTAAAAAACCATACGCTGGGTTCAAGGCCGTGATTCAAGGTGTTACGTTTGGAGGAGTAAGTTGTGCTCAGCCTTGGCCAAAATCTGACTCTTCAATTTTGACTTTCTAGCTGGGTCTGCGTGCGAGTGCATCGACGGAAAACGAGCTGCAGAGCATCTTCAATATCAACCTGTTCTCTCTGGTTGCATTGACCCACGAGCTTCTACCTTGTTGAGGAAGAGCGAAGCGGGCAGGATTGTCAACCTCGGCAGCATCCTTGGCTCCCTGACGCTTCAATCACTGCTTAGCTATGGCGTTGGCCGCTCGATGCCGTAACGTCGGGTCAACATGGCACGAACGGGTTCGTCGTAGAACTTCAGCGCAACCCAAGCTACAAAGGTCACCGTCGGCAGCAGAAGGAGAATCCAGCCGACCGTGAAGCCAACACTCGGATGATGCGTCCAGGAGTAATTTGCCAGGACGTATACGAACCCTATGTGCGTTATGTAGAGCGGGTAAGAGAGGCGACCGCTGAACTTGCACAGGTTTATCATCCCCACTCCGGCATTGGAATGCGCGCCGCAGAGAATAATCAACGGGAAAAGAAAGAGCACACAAGCTGCGTCGTAGAGCCCATTCAACGAGAGTCCGCCCACCTTCGAAAAGACCGGCATCTGGAAACAGATCACGAGAACGATCGAGAGGAGCAAGAGTCCGACCTTGGGAAAGTGAACGTGGTCATGAATCCGATAAAGCCAGAGTCCCATAACGAAGGAGGCGGTCAGACGCAGGGGAGCCATCCACATCTCGGGGTAGCCCCAGCCGCCGTCGAGAGACCCCTTTTCGTTCGCCACCCAAAAGAGAGCTGCTCCGGAGAGCAGAAAAACGAGGGTGAGGACTGTGGTACGAAGCCGACGCAGGATCAGCGCATAGGCAATGTTGCCAAGATATTCCTGCATCAGAGACCATGCCGGGCCGTTGAGTGCCTGTGTCTCGTTGGGCCGCCCCCCCGTCGGAAGCGACGGCAGCAACAGAAGTGACAGGATGTAGGTGAGGAGCAGCATTAGGGCGGGCGTATGGTTCATCGCTTTGCCGAACGGATCGAATAAGTAAAAGAGCAAGCCCAAGGTGGCTCCCAGCAGCACAAGCGGGTGTAGACGAATGAGTCGGATGCGAAAGAACTGCAGCGTCGTCATCTTCCCCCAGCGGTCATCGTAGGCATACGCAACGACGAATCCCGACAGAGCAAAGAAGAAATCGACTGCGAGATATGCGTGTTTGACCAGGGCCCACGGGCCATGAAAGTTGAACGAGTAGTTGAAGAGGTGGAAGACTACGATTAGGAAGGCCGCGCTCCCTCGCAAACCGTCCAGTACTTCAAAATGCTCTTTTCCGCTACTGGTGCGGTCGACACTGGCTGCAACATTCATCATTCATATACCCATTTATTGGCGGCCATTATCCCAATGGCCTGGAAGCGTGAAACTTGTCGGGTGCGCTCAGAATCTCAGCGTACCTGTAAGCTACCTGTAAGTGCAGTTTTGTCCGACGATGGCCCGACTAAGACTTCGTAGTCGCCGGGCGCAAAACTCCAGCGATTCATCGTTTCGTCGAATGTCTCTAAGACCTGAGGGTCAATTGAGACTGTGACGGTCTGCGCCTCACCGGGGGCAAGAGTGATGCGTTTCCATCCGACCAGCCGCTTGAATGGCTCGTCTGATCCTTTCGGAAGTCGGGCGTACACTTCCGCGATCTCGGCTCCTGCACGTGTTCCGGTGTTCTTAACCGTGAACCGCGCAGTTTTTGCGGTAGAGTCAACGCTCAGAGTCGTGTAGTCAAACGTCGTATATGACAATCCGTACCCGAATGCAAAGAGCGGTTGTTTGTGCTGCACTTCGAACCATTTGTAACCAACTGCTGCACCTTCGTCATAATGAACTGCGAACTTCCCGAGGGGACCGTTCGCAAAGTCAGCAGGGGTTGGAGTTTGCGTTACAGGTGGCGCTGGTTCGATTACAGGCCTGGGAAGATCGCTCTCACTCTTTGGAAACGTCAGAGCAAGTTTGCCACTTGGATTGACATCACCGACCAGCACGTTGGCGAGCGCCTTATGGCCCGAACTGCCTGCGTACCATGCCTCGACAACGCCGGCAACCTTGTTCACCCAGGGCATCGTCACAGCGGAACCGGTTTCAAGAACAACTATGGTGTGAGGATTTGCCTCTGCGACATGTTCAATCAACGCATCTTGATTATCCGGGAGCGACAGGCTTTTCGCATCCATGTCTTCAGCGAGCCACTGATAGGCAAAGACGATCGCGAGGTCAGCGCCTCTGGCAAGACTCGCGGCGGACTTCAAATCTGCGCCGGAATCAAAATCAATCTTCGTATTGGGCAGCTTTGTCTGGAGAGCCTTCAAAGGAGAAGTGGGGAACCAGATGTGGTCCTGCCAATGCGTCGTGCCTTTCCCCGGAGGCATGATGGCATTGCCGACTGGGGGATCGACCTGAGCCGACCCTCCGCCGGAGATCATACCGACGTCAGCGTGACCTCCGATAACCGCAATGGTACGGACCTTCGAC
>Ga0206865_1167_pt1 | contig 18158 bp, 17 predicted proteins | sample Alteio_BWOrgCont_39_FD_152628 | JGI IMG/M metagenome (GOLD analysis project Ga0206865, IMG submission 152628) | Enriched cells from forest soil in Barre Woods Harvard Forest LTER site, Petersham, Massachusetts, United States -... | ecosystem: Environmental > Terrestrial > Soil > Temperate forest >...
ATGAAGAAGTTAATGCTCGTGCTGCTGCCTGTGTTTGCGGTAGCCGGGTTGATAGTATTTAATGCATTTAAAATAATAGTGATGTGTGATTAAACTTTTGTCTTTTTCTGTCGTCATAGATGTATAAAATTTAAAACAATGAAACCATCATTAGCAGCCAAAAAATAAACAATGCTAATGATCGCTTCATCACAACTTAAAAAAAATAAACACGATGAAAAAGATTTTAATATTATCAGCAATAGCAATAAGCGGTCTTATTTATAACACCGCTAATGCGCAACCAAGTTTACAGGTAGGCCTTCGTTTAGGCGCAGTGGGAATGACTTACAGCACTGTTCCTGTTTACAACGGCAACGACGATGATTTTTATTATTTACCGGATGTTGGTGCTTATTATGATGTGGATGCCCAGTGTTACTTTTACTTTAATGGCGAGCAATGGGTTGAAACAGCTTACCTGCCAGGCGCCTACAGGGATTACGATTGGAGAAATGCCCGCAGGTTCGAGATCAGGGAACAACGTCCGTTTATGCGCGATGATTTCTACAGGACCAGGTATAATGGTTACAGGGTAGCCGAATGGGCGCATCCAAACTATAACAATCATTTTGATGGTGGTTATGCCAACAGGAGAGACCGTGATGGCGATCGTTTTGATAACAGGAACCGCGATGGTTACCGTGGAGGCCAACGTTTTGAGAACCGCGATCAACGTGGGTACGATCAACGCGCCGAACAATACAGGAATAATGAGAATCGTTTTGATAACAGGGGACGGGGTGGTTTCCAACAACCCGAACAAAACCGCCAGAATGGTCAGCGTTTTGATAACAGGGGACAAGGTGCTTTCCAACAACCGGTGCAAAACCGTCAAAACGGTCAGCGTTTTGATAACCGGGGACAAGGTAACAACCAACCTCAAAATGTAAATCACGCAAGAGATAACAGGGGTGGTAACAGCCAATTTGTTCAAAACAACCAGCGTGGCCGGTTTGATAACCGCAAAATGGCGAAGTTTTAATTAAGGATTGTCGTTTAATATATATGTTGAAAGGAGCTGCCGTAAGGCGGCCCTTTTTTTTGCGCCGATTTTTGATTTGCGAATTACAGGACATTCACATAACCTGTAATCCTGCAAATCAAGGTTAATATTTACTGGCGCTGTTTAAAAGATCGATCGCATCGCTGCTGAGTGATAGCTGAGCAGCCTTTGTCAATTCGTTTAGCTGTTTGATGCTGGTGGCACTGGCAATAGGAGCAGTGATTCCGGGGCGTGCCATTATCCAGGCAAGTGCTATTGCTGCCGGGCTCGCATCGTGTTCGGCGGCTGCTTTATCAAGTGCAGCTAAAATTTTATATCCGCGTGGGTTAAGGAATTTTTTTACGCCTCCGCCGCGACTGCTTTGCCCCAAATCGTTTTCCGAACGGTATTTGCCGGTTAAAAAACCGGTCGCCAGCGAGTAATAGCTAATTACGCCAACATTTCTTTCGCGGCAAATGGGTTCAAGCCCTTTTTCGTAATGCTCACGGGCATACAAATTGTATTCCGGCTGCAGGCATTGGTAAGCGGCCAAATTATTTTCAGCACTTACCTGTAAAGCTTCCTTTAATCGGTCACCACTATAGTTTGATGCACCTATTGCCCTCACTTTGCCTTGTTTTATTAAATCGGTAAAGGTTTCCAAAGTCTCTGCCAGGGGTGTTTCCTTATCATCATCATGAGATTGGTAAAGGTCGATGTAATCGGTTTGCAGCCTTTTCAGGGAATCTTCAACCGCCTGTGTGATATATTTGCGCGATAAACCCTTTTTATCTGCACCCATAGGCTTGCCCACTTTGGTGGCAATAATAACTTTATCGCGCTTGCCCGACCGTTTTAACCAATTGCCAATTATAGTTTCCGATTCGCCACCTTTATTGCCCGGCACCCATGATGAATAAACATCAGCGGTGTCAATAAGGTCGAGTCCGGCGTCGACAAAACCGTCTAAAATATCAAATGATTGTTGTTCGTCTATCGTCCACCCAAAAACATTCCCCCCAAATGCAAGAGGACTAACTTTTATTCCAGTGGATCCTATTTCGCGTTTTTCCATACGTTTTAAATGATTTACTGCGTCACCTGTTCGGCTAATTCATCAATCCAGCTCGATAAGTAGGGTTCGGTACCTGCAACACGTTGCCAATTGCCTTCCTCGTCTTTTGCTATTACCAGGTTCAAGTCGCCAGCAATTGATGTAAATTCCCAGGTATTGCCGTCGTCGGTTACCGGGCGTGCAATGCCATCTGTTTTTTCATCGGTGCCTGTAAGTGTTGCTTCAAATTCTTTTTTCATGTTTCGTCTATAAAAGTAAGGGTATAACGTTATTTATGCCGGAGTGTTTGGAAAAGAAAAGCCCGAATAGCCTCAAATAAAAAAAAAGCGGGCGTTTTAAAATGTAAAATGCGCCTATCTTTATCCCGTGGAAAATATAACACCCGATTCCAAAATGCTAATTGAACTGGTACAAACCCCAATGCCCTATGGTAAATATAAAGGCGTATTAATAAGTGATTTGCCGGTATATTACCTGGAATGGCTGCAAACCAAGGGCTTCCCCCCGGGCAAGTTGGGTATGCTGTTGAGTACCGCCTACGAGATTAAGATTAATGGTTTGACTATGATACTGACTAAAGTTAAGCAATTGATAAAGCCCAAATCCTGAAATAGCTAAAATAATTTGTAAGGAGCGGTAGCTTTTACCGACTAAACCTGTAAAAGAGCCATTAACGGCTTTTAAGTTACTTAAACATGACCAACCGAAGGTCATCATCTAACGTATATTTGAATATAAAACTTAAGGAATTTATGAAACGTATTATTTTGTATGTTACCGGTATTCTGTTATCAACCGGTTGCGCAATGGGCCAATCGTCGGATAACGACTATGCTGCCCTGCCGAAGCCAAAACCGGGCGAACAAGTTGCTACTTTTGGCGGCGGTTGTTTTTGGAGCATGAGTGAGGCTATGTCCGAATTAAAGGGAGTTGATAAAGTTGTATCGGGATATGCCGGCGGCACCACTGTGCGACCAAGTTATGAAGAGGTTGGCTCCCGCACTACCGGCCATGCTGAGTGTGTGCAGATATATTATGATCCGAAAGTGATCAGCTACGCCACTATAGCAAATGCCTTCTTTTTCGCGCATGATCCTACGGAATTAAACTACCAGGGCCCGGATGAAGGCACGGATTACCGTTCTATCGCCTTTTATCGCACCCCCGAAGAAAAAGAAATATTGACCTCTACTATCAAAAAGATAAATGACTCAAAGCATTATCCTGCGGCAATAGTAACACAGGTAGCGCCTTTCAAAGTATTTTATCCTGCCGAGAAATATCATCAGGGCTATTACCGCCTGCACCCCGATCAGGGTTATATCCAGTCGGTATCAGCACCTAAAGTGATGAAATTCAGAAAAGCTGAGAAAGCTGAATTGAAACCGGAGTTCCAGAAAGGTTAGAGATTAGAGGTTAGTGAATTAGAGATTAGGTGAAGGCGGTAAGCTCCTAATCTCTAGTCTCTAATCTCCAATTAACTATCCTCTAACTTCCTCCAGTTTATGCGCGGTTTCATGTAAACCGCATTCTTTTTTGGAAGCATCTTCCCACCACCATCTTCCCGCGCGGAAATCCTCGCCTGGTTGTACAGCACGGGTACATGGGGCACAGCCGATGCTTGGGAAACCCCTGTCGTGCAGGGTATTGTAGGGGATATTATATTGTTTGATATATTCTTTTACTTCATCAATTGACCAGTCATGCAGCGGGTGAAATTTTACAAGGTTATTGTTTTCGTCCCACTCAAAACTATCCATAAACTGCCTGTTTGGTGATTGCTCGGCCCTGATGCCGGTAATCCAGCAATCATTACCAGCCACCGCACGTTTTAATGGTTCAACTTTGCGGATATTGCAGCATTCCTTCCGGTTTTCAACCGACTCATAAAAGCTGTTAGGGCCTTTTTTGGTCACCATTTGCTCCAGCAGGTCCTGCCGTGGGTAATAAGCATGTATCGGCTGTCCGTAGATTTCCATAGTGCGGTTCCACACATAATATGTCTCGGGGAATAAGCGGCCTGTTTCCAGCGTGAAAACTTTAATGGGCAGGTTGTTATCAAATATCATATGCGTAACCACCTGGTCTTCCCAGCCAAAGCTCGTTGAAAATATAATTTTACCCGGAAAAGTTTCCGCCAGGTAAGCTAAAGCCTCAACCGGGCTCAAACCTATTGTTTGCTGTTTTAAATCTTCTGCTAAGTCAATCATCTTATAACACTTATTAAAAAGCCTCAATTTTTATTTCAAGGCTGTTTTGATCATTTTAATCGGCCTTTTTTACCAATACTGCTGTAATGTCGTTTAACGCTTTAACCTTTTCGGCAAAGTCGCCGCTAAGGGTGTTCCTTAATTCGCTCATCTGCTGCAGTGTGGTATCCAATTCGGCAGGCAGGCCATCGTTTAATACCTGCTTCAGTCTTTTGGCTATAGTGGGCGATTTGCCGTTAGTTGATATCGCAATTTTCAGGTCGCCTTTTTGTACAATCGACCCAAGGTAAAAATCACACAACTCTGGTTTATCGGCCACATTTATCAATAACCTCCGTTCATGTGCAGCTTGCCTAATGATATTGTTCAATTCCTTATCATTGGTGGCAGCAACAACTATATTGGCATCATCCAAATCGCTGCCGGCAAATGCTTTATTCACAATAGTTATGCCTTCATATTCGTTTGCCAGCTCATAAACCTGTGGCAAAACGGCCAATGCAATAACAGTTACTTTTGCCTGCGGACTGTTTTGCAGAATAGCTGTCAACTTCTCCAAGCCAACATTACCTGCGCCAATCAATACCGTATGCAAAGCATTCAGCTTCAAAAAAACAGGGAATAATAAATTGCCCTCCGGTTTTTCAGCAACTGTAGCTGGTAACTTTTTATTCCTGGGCAACGATGTCATAAAATTCTTTAATGGGTTGAAATTTAGCATGCAAAGAAACTACTTCGCCAAATACCATCAGCGCAGGCGAGGTGATTTTATTTTCTTCGGCTATTTCAACAATCGTATCTACAATACCAACTACAACTTTTTCATTTGCCGACGATCCGTTCTGAATAATAGCAACGGGAAGCCTGTTTTTGCCTTCGGCTTTAAATATCTCAGCAATTTCAGCCAGTTTATGAATGCCCATTAAAACTACAACAGTGGCTTTTGAACGGGCCGCCTGGTACAAATCATCAGATACTTTGCCGCTCGCGGTGGTGCCGGTTACAACCCAAAAACTTTCGCTTAAACCGCGATGGGTAACCGGGATATTTTGCAAACCGGGAACACCTATTGAGCTCGATATACCCGGAATAACTTGCGCGGGAATGCTGTATGATGCTGCAAAATCCAGCTCTTCGAACCCGCGACCAAACACAAAGGGATCGCCGCCTTTTAAACGCACTACGTGGCCGTAATTGATTGCATAATCAATCATCAACTGGTTTACAGCATCCTGCGAATAGGAGTGATCGCCTGAGCGTTTGCCTACATATACCTTTACAGCGTGTTCGGGCGCATAATTAAGTAGTTCCTCGTTTATTAAAGCATCATATAAAACAACATCCGCTGTTTGCAGTGCTTTGATTCCTTTTAAAGTGATCAGATCAGGATCACCCGGACCGGCACCCAATAACGTTATACGGGGTTCTTTATCAGTTTTTTTCGCGATATCTATCATGACTGTACCAGTTCCTCTCTCTTTGCTTTAACGGTATTTAAAAAATCAGCGGCTTCTTTAATGTATGCACTTGCAAATGCTTCTGATGGTTCGTTTTTATTGATCTGCAAAACCAGGTCGTTAAAACTTGTTGGTATGCTGATCTCGGCGGTATTTACGTAATGATTGTCAAACTCCCGGATAATGCCCGCTTGTGTGCTGCTATTAACACTTTTATCCAGTAGCAATGCTTTTGCCGAACTGATGAATGTATTGTAAGCATGATAAATAGCATCCGACCACCTGCCATCAGCGAAAGCTTCATTGGCCCAGCCAAATTTCTCATCGGCTTCATATAGCAATGTGGCTACCAGGTCAATCACAACACCGGCACACTCGCCTACGCCAATCGCGGTGGCAAAAGTTTCCTGGTGTCCCCAGTCAACAAACTCATCGTCGGTCAGGGTAGTTAAATCGGCCAATGGTTTTAATAGCTGGTAAAAATAATCCTTGCCATTCCTGTCGTAATAGGCGTTAAACAATTCGCCTTCCTGCGCATTTGCTTTGTAATTATCCAAAACGGCACGTAAAACATGTGTGGCGCGTTTTGCTGGCACTTTTATCACTTTTTCGGCAGCACGGCCAACGCCGTCGCCAACGGTTCCGCCACCTAAAAGTACTTGCACTGATGGTAATACCTTGGTGCCTGCTTTTAATGAACTGCCATGGAAACCAATATGGGCCAACCCATGCTGACCGCAGGAATTCATGCAACCGCTGATCTTTATTTTTATCTCGCGGTTGTAAATAAAATCTTCATATTCGTTATAAATAACATCCTCAAGCACTTTCGAAAGCGTCATGCTGTTGGATATGCCCAGGTTGCAGGTGTCGGTTCCGGGGCACGTAGTCACATCGGCAGGGCTATCAAAACCGGGTGCCGATAAATCCAATTCAGTGAGCGCGTTGTAAAGCGGCGCCAAAGCTTCTTTGCGTACAAATTTTAGCAGCAGCCCCTGGTTTTGGGTGATGCGGATTTCATCGGCAACATAAGGTCTGATGGCATCAACCAGTTTACGGGCAACGGGGGTATGAATATCGCCGACAGGCACTTTTACATATACGCCATAAAAGCCTTTTTGCTTTTGCTCAAACACATTGGTAATTAACCATTGCTCGTAACGCAGCGGGTTGGTAATGGCAACCTCCCCGTAAGTAACTGCTGCCGGTGGGGCAGGAGCAGGAACGGTATCACGGTTAATAGGGTATGTTTTTACTTTGAGGGCCTTTTTTTCGGTTTCGGCAAGTGCCAAAATCTCTTCGAGGCCGATTTTTTGTACCAGGTATTTTAAACGGGCCTTGTTACGGTTATTGCGTTCGCCGTAACGATCGAATACGCGGATAATCGTCTCGATATAGGGGATCAGCTGATCTTCGGGCAAAAACTCTTCTACAATATTGGCCATAAATGGCTGCGCGCCCAGGCCGCCACCAAGCATCACTTTAAAACCACGTTCGTTATTTTCGTTTACCTTTGGAATAACGCCGATGTCATGAATGTATGAAAAAGCAGTGTCTTCATCATTTGCCGAAAAGGATATTTTAAACTTACGACCCATTTCCTGGCAAACCGGATTACGCAAAAAATACTCAAAGGTAGCCTGTGCATAAGGCGAAACGTCAAACGGTTCAGCCGGATCGATGCCCGAAGTAGGAGAAGAGGTTACATTCCTGACGGTATTTCCGCAGGCTTCGCGCAGGGTGATATCATCCTGTTCCAGTTCGGCCCATAGTTGAGGTGTACGATCGAGGCTTACATAATGGATCTGGATGTCCTGACGTGTAGTTAGATGGAGGTTGCCGCTTCCGTATTCATCGGCAATATCGGCAATGCGTAATAGCTGTTTAAAAGTTACTTTGCCAAATGGAAGTTTTATCCGGACCATTTGAACGCCCGGCTGCCTTTGCCCATAAATACCGCGCGCCAAACGAAGGCTCCTGAATTTTTCGTCGTGAATCTTTCCTTCCCGAAAAGCAAGGATCTTTTTTTCAAGGTCGATGATGTCTTTCTCAACTATCGGATTTTCCAGTTCGGTCCTGAAACTTTGCATACACTTTTGTTAATATTGTGATATAAAAAAGCCCCTTCGGCGTTGCTAAAGAGGCTTACATTTATGTTTATAAATAGTTATAAAGCCTTTAGCCGTTGCTTTTAAAGCAGCAACACATCATGGCCATATTGAAATTGTAATTACCTTTTTTCATATACTACTTCACAAAGATATAGATAGTATAGAGATTTACTAGAATTTAATTGAAAAAAGTAGTTTTTTACCTTTTGATTACATTTTCAGGATGCTGGAAGAAACACCAGATTAAGCAGGGTTGACTGGCTTATCAACATTACTGTTTGGTATAATAGGCCTCGGAAATTGTGCGGTAATATGGAAAGTTTAAGGGTGTTGGCACTCCGGCACCTGAACGATAAACCGATTTGATTAGTACCGTTTGCGAATCGGGAGTGGTAACGGTTATACCATAAAAACCAATCGCTGTTATGGCCGGATGTGCTTTGGTAAGTGCGTATTCATAAGGTCCGGCGAAGTAATAATTAAAGTTTTCAATCGCAGCAGCAGAAGGCATAATCGGATACCCTTTTGCGAAACCGTTAAAAACATAATCGGCCGAGAGCATACAAATACTGTCGTTCTTAGCTTTAAAATAATCACTTTCACTAAACGCCGAATGCGTATACGTTGTGTCGCTTACGATGTTGCTGTTAATATCAATCGAGTAGCACCTCAGTTTGGTTTCTAACCACGTACCGGTAATAGGGAGCAGGACATTTGATTTTGGTGCAACAAGCTGCCTGGTATCTTTTTTACAGGCGGTTAATGCTGCTATAGCGAAGGTGACTGCAATGAGTAGGTATTTATTCTTCATATTTTCTGAGTTCCTGATTCAAAAGACGACCCATATCTCCTTACGAAAAGAAAGCTTAAAACGTTACTACCTAAAATTAAAAAATCGATCCTTCGAATTCAATTTCATAATCGATACAAAATGATCGACAATTTAAGCTGCTTTTTGCCCGCCGCTTTTCCCGAAAAGTGAAAAAATACTCAGTACCGCTGGAACGCCGGCCCCGAACGTGGTTATATAGGCAATTACCTTCGTGTAAACTTCCTGTTGAGAGGTCATTAAGAAGACAAGTATCGCAATTATTGCCACAGTTAACGGGCCTTTTACGCTTCCCCATTTGCCGGTGTCCTTTACCTGATCCTGTATACGCTGGACTTCGATATTGCCGATTGCCGTAAGGATAAAGTTTCTAAATCCTTTATTAAAAATCGTTAATACACCATTAGGTTTTATTATCAGGCCTTTGCAAATGAGCATGCTAAAGTTGTAATCGTCATGAGCGTTTACCAAACCGTCTTCGGCCAAATCATACAGTAGAAATTTTTCTTCCTTCGTAAGCGATTGCCATATATAAGTGTAAAAATAATGAGACGTAATTTGTAACTTAAATATCAATGACTCGTTTATCGCATCCTCATTTTCTTCATTAATTAACGGTTTACTTTTCAATATTAACGGCCGCATTTTTTTTAGATAATGAGCATATTGTGTTTCTTTAAGCAGGTCTTTATTCTCCGGTCCTTCGTTTTCCAAACTATTGCTATTGTCTTGTAACGGTTCAATAATTATTCTGAAATGTCCAAGCAGTACATGCCACCTCTCCAACTCACTTTCGGTTATTCGTTGTTCCACGGATTCTTTTTGCGGCTGATTGTTGTTTGAGTTTTTGTACTGCTGATCGCTGAAGGAGTCCAGAAAACTTAAAGGATGAACAGTAGAAACAATGATAACCTTGGCGGTTGCTGCTTGCATGAGCGCTTCAAGAAAATCAAGCTTTATTTTATTTGCAGCCGGATCTTTGATGTTGTATTCAAAATGGTTAATGATTACGAGGGCGTTTTCTTTTTTTAGGGCGTCTTTTTTGCATTTCTCCCAAGCTCTTTCAACTTTATCTGTTTTTACAGGGATTAATATCATATCTGCTATAAAAACGTTTTTTTCTACAGGATTATCTGAATCAAGGATAAGGCGTGTCTTGATTCCCCCGGCTTTGCTTTCCTCGTTACCAAAAAGTTGTCCTTTATTTATTGCACGTTTTAATTTAGATAGCTTACCCGACCCCGGCGGGCCCACAATTAAAAGCAATTGGTTTAGTTTGTCATTAAGTAATAAAGTGTCATCTATTTTTCCCCAGGCGTCAACATTGGGTAAGTCCATGGCAAACAATTTCCCAACAATGCTCACAATTATATTATAAAAAATGAAAAGTGAAATAAGCACTAAAGGTATGAGCAAAGGAGCTAATTTTTTAAGTGGATAATTAATATCGGATGAACTGATGGTTATATAATCGTTGTTACTCGGGGTAATTTTATAGTAGGTGGATGTAATAGCTTTTTCTGGCCCGGGCAAAAAGTTAAGCGCGTCAAACGCAAATGTGTTATCGTGTGGTGGAAAGCCCAGATTATTGCTCCGTAGTTCTGCATTACTCATTAGCAAACGAAATGCATCTAGTACTTTAACAGTGGTAAGCTCTTCTTTAGTATAGGCTAGTTTTTTTGAAAGGGTGTTGAATGATAGGGAGTGTGACCCCATTTTAATAGTGTCTTTAACAAATATGCTGTCCGGATAAATACCTTCAGTGTTAGACGGATTAGCTATAATATCCATTTTCGCTTCATTTATATTCATCGGCGATATTTTTCTGAAAAGCGACTTAGCGAAATTTAGCTGTTTATAACGGATGTCTAAATTTTGTTCGTAATTAAACGAAACAATAAAAAAGAAAGCAACAGGCACGCCGCTGGTTATAATAAGCCGTGTAGTTACCATTAATGCGAAACTGCGTTTAAAATTCCAGTTGGATTTTGCGCTGCGGTTCCTTTTTTCGAGATAGTCTTCTCTTTTTTTCTTCAGCCACTTAAGTGCCGGGGGCGCCGCAAAATAAATAACCGCACACCCTGCAAGCAGCAGTAATTCAAACAGGATTAAAATTATGAAATTATAGTTGGGTTGTGCGCTGGTTCCACTGTCAAGTGTATTCCACGCTGCCAGATCGATCAGTACAATAAAACAACTGAGACATTGGGTTACCCTTTTTTTAATGCGATATCGCTTATAGTCGATTTTTTTATATTTAACTAAAAACAGAACAGCTAAAAAAATCCCACTCAACGTAACCGAATAAAGCAACAGGTAAACGTAGGTAAGGAACGTACTGAAATGCAAAACAATCAACAATAAAATAACGATAAGTGCATTTGCAATACTGGTGATATTATATTCGTGGTGAGACAAGGTGTTTGGTGCAATCCATGAAGTGTCAAAAAACTGTCTCTTAAAAAATGTACGTTTTGACGACGCCAAGAAGACGATGCAATATTGGAGGAGTACAAAACCCATAAAGCAAAGCAGCATAAAAAAACTAAAAGCATACGGCTCGGTATCACGCGCATCGGCATATTGATCGTCCTCGAATATTACAACGAAGTATGGTAAATTGGTGAAAGGTTTTATTTTTACCCTGTAAAGTTTGCCATAATATTCGGCATCAAAGGTAGTTTCTGATGCGGCTTCAAGACAGCTCACCAATTTGCTGCTGTCGGCGAACTCTTTTTTAAGGTTTTCGTTCAAATTTCGTGAAGCTATCGAATGATATCGTACCGTCCCTTTATTATCAATAATAGCAAATTGAAAACCATCGGGCATTACTACACTATCCAAGCTTCTGGCATTAAAAGTCAGAGACGCCACGTAAAAGCTGTTTCCTTTTGATTTCTTTACAGCAATTAGCGACGTGAAAATATTTCTTGTTTTTGAAATTAATTGATCGACGTAAAAAGGTGTATCACTTCGAAAGTTAAAGGAATCCTTGCGCAAAGCTTTAAAATAATCCCGTTCTTTAAATCTGGCATGTGGCGGATTATAACCCTGGGTGTTCCAGTTGTCTTTTTCAAATCCTTCATTATCAAGCCAAAAGGCTTCTTTTACCGCAATGCCATAGGGATTTAGGTTGCGCAAGTAAGGCAGATCGCTTCCATTAAAAGGATGGTAATTTGGATGTACGTTACGAGTTTCTTTTTGTTCAGGCGCAAAATCGATATGCGGTTTTCCCAGATTAACAATATTGTTATTCTCGAAATGATTGTGAATAGTGTCGAATTTCATTAATACATTTCTGGCACTATTTAGCTCACTTGAAAAAGAGCTGATGATTTTGTTGGCTAAATGGTCCTTTGAGGAATCAAAATCTCTGTGATAGTCTGAATTAAAGCGAAGAGCAAAACTGAACGTGTAGTTAAGAATAACAAAAAATAATAATGCCATTAAAAACATGGATACCAAAACCGACGCAATACCATCGGCTACAGTTAATTTGTCTTTGTTGCCCATCTGATAGAGTTTTAACCATGGCAGCGAAACAATGGTTCCCAAAGCGGCGGTCAAAAGCAAGAGTATAAGCCAGGACGGCAACTGGTTCTTTTCTTTCTGATAATTTTTGTCCGAAACCAGGCCCGCAATAATAAATTCGCTGTTTGCGTCAACATTTATGGCCTGCGTAAATACTTTATAATCAACACCGCTTAAGTTTAATGAGCGAATGCCCGGTGTTACAATTCCATTTTTCGTTTGCAGGATGGAATCCTTTTTTAGGAAACTTAAACCGGATGGAAAACTTTCATAAACAACTTTGTTACTTACATTTTCTTTTTCTTTTTCTTTTTCATTCCCGTTACTGTTGTAAAACATTACGTTGTTTACATTGGGTTTTTTGTCGCCGCCTTCGCTGTTATAAAATATTACGTAGTGGTCAAAAACATCATGTATTAACAGGGGCCTGATAAACTGTTTTATTTTAAATTGTATGCCTATTTGAAAGCTAACCGAATCCGGTGGTCCTTTTTTCTTAAGCTGGCGAAGAATAAATTCTTCTTGGTTTATTTTTTGTTTTTTCTCCGTTGTATCAATAGTACGAAATGGGATTTTGACGTTTTCAAACAGCGAAAATTTTTGCAGATTCGCATCCGATAAGATGGTTACCGAACTATTTTTATCAGCTTTGTCCAGAATATTCACCCCCAAAAGCGTGAATTGATCTTTCGAGTAGTGGGATATATAGTTTTGTAAACTATCAAGCCCGATATCACCATAGGCTGCTAACAAGTTATTGATTAACGTATCGCTGTTTTCAATTTTATTGTGAATATTACGATCAATATTCTGGAGGCAACGAAAGTGTCTTTCCTGCACGGTTTTTTCATTGGCAGGAATGTATATATAAAGATAGGCTATTGCCAAAAACAGCAATACGAGCAACGTGCCGAAAACGGCCTTCTGATTTCTAACGATAGAAAAAAACTTTCCCATTGCTGCAGATATTGTGATATCGTTTAGTGTATAAAACCGATAATACCTAGCGGTAAATCAATTCCAATATGTAAAGAGGATATGCATTTATGTCACTCTTTATCAATATTTTAATAAAAATAAATTATTTCCCCGATAAAAACAAGGGTGTTTTCACCCTATTTATAATGGGGGATAACGATGGCTAATGCAGGGGTATGCGAATCGATTTAAGGCAGATAATAAAAACGCGTTTTAATCCTGAAATAGGAATAATCAACTGTTGCTGACTAATTTAAAATATCAGATAAATAGAGACGGGATAATTTACAAGTTCAGCGACAAATCCTCTTCTTTGGCAATAATATCGGCAATACTGGTTTCTGTTAATATTTTCAAAGTCTCATCGCGCACCTTGATGAATACGTCGCGTATCCCACAGGTGGTTTCCTGCTGACATTCATCGCATTTATGGAAAAAATTTAAGCTGGCACAGGGAACCATGGCTATTGGTCCGCCGGTAATCCGCATAATATGCACCAGGAATATTTCTTTAGGGTCCTTATTGAGGCTGTAACCGCCGCCGGCGCCTTTTTTACTGTATAAAAAGCCTGCGTTGCGCAGATCGAGCAATATTTGTTCAAGAAATTTTTTGGGTATGCGTTCCTCCTCCGCAATCTTCGAGATCTGCATTGGCGGTTTATCCGCATTTTTACCCAGTATTACCAGCGCCTTTATAGCGTACTTGGTTTTTTTTGAAAGCATATTTACTTATAGTTGATTCTGTTGATTAAGTTGGATGGGTTGATTAAGTTAGTATGATATCTGTAAATTGATTTTCAACTCAATCAACCATTCACTTAATCAACCCAATCAACTTAATTATAACAATTATACCAAATGTTTTATCAATATATCAAATCTTTTCGGGCTCGATGTTTACAAGGAACCGTTCGTCGGTATTAACACTTTGGGTTTCAATCGTATCGCCAATAGAAATTACGCCATCTCCCTGGTGCACAAGATTTTGCCCGAACAGTATTTTATTGTCTTTTTGCCGGTATTTGGCAAGGGTTTTCAATGGCTCTTTGCCACGTGCAGCGCTATCCTGGTTAATAGTGGTCATCACACAACGGGCACATAATTTAACCCCGCTGAACTTGATTCCGGCAATTGTAAAGTCCTTCATCAGGTCTTCTTCAAAAGGCAAACCTCCGGTAAATACGATATTCGGGCGAAACCTGTTCATCGGCAAGGGTTCTAAAAGGCGGCTGTTAAGTTCATCAAGGGATGATTGCCCAATGATCAGGAAAGGATATGCATCGGAAAATGAGGTAATGGAATCCCCGGGTGCATAACGCTGATCAACGATTCGCCGGCTATACCCGGGCATAAACACCAGGCGACATTTTACACCGAGGTTTTTACTAAACCATTGGTCAAATGAGTCGCCCACATATTCTGCCACGCAAGTATCATCCCAAATAACAACATCCGCCTGCCTGCCGCCTGCAGGTGGTTCATAGGGAATAATGATGGAATCGCCGGTTATTTTGTTGGTAACCTTTAAGCCATCTTTTTTCAGGGATAAAGGCAGCTGCGTCATTTGCGGTGCTTCCCTTTGCGAAATGAAAAGGTTGTTTTCGTCTACCAGCATCCAGCGTCGATCATGAGCAAGGCCCCGTTCGGTAACTTTGGCCTGTGGCAGCGAAATTCCGGGGAACGATTTTATAGGGTAAATATATAATCCGCTTATTTGCAGCATGATTTTGTTTTGGCGTGCATTTAAACAAAAATAAGAAAAGCTGGCACAATAAAAAATTGACCCTTGGTCGGCCAGGAAGATGCTTTAAACTTTTTGCCGGCTAGTTTGCTGAAACAGTCCCCGGCGACCTTCTATTTTTACCGCATCTTGTGCTATTATTAATAAGAAAGTATCAATTATTCCGATACAGATATTTAAAAGATTCCGATCGCGCCATCATATAGAATTTCGCGGGATGTCGTTTTTTTTTGCCAAATACACGACTATTTCGAATCAAACTTCTTAAATAGAAGTTAAATAAATATCTTTAACAAAACCTTCGTTGCTTTAAAGCCAATAAAACCGGATTTCGATATAAATTAGTATGAAGAAAGGAATAGGGGTACCCCGCCCAATTACCCTATATCTTTTATTTTGGATAAAGCCTGCCCCAGCTATAAAAAAATGGCTGGTCTTGGCTGTGATATGTGCGTTAACCAGCGTGGCCATGGCACAAACATGCACAGTAATTAATTCTGTTCCGGCTACCCCGCCAACATCGGGAGTTCTAGACATACTGGTAAGTGCAGCGGGCTCGGCGAATTACTTAGTTGCAGGTACACGTATATACGATACGTACAACATTGACGGGAAAGCCATCAATTATACGACGGTGCCGGCCACAAATTATTTTTGGAACAACGCACCTGGGAGCACAAAGGGCCCGCTTCAGCGGACCGGAGTATGGGGGAAAAGCAATCCGAAAACGCTTGGTTTTAGCGTTTGCGTAGAGATTCCCGAAAGTAAAACTTATTACATGGGTATTGCGGCCGATAACAGTGGCACGCTTAAGATAGACGGAAACACCATCCTGCAGGATATAGATTTTGTTTATTGGCAGATATACAAAATCACCTTAGCCAAAGGAATTCATTTCGTAGAATTCCAGGTTGTTAATTTCCAGGGACCGGCAGCGTTGGGTTTCGAGATTTATAATAACACTAAAACCCAAATTATGGATGCGTTGGGTTACTACGATCTCGATGTTGTTTTTACTACCTCGAACGAGGTGGGGCTTAATGTTGAAGAGGGGGATGCATCTACGTCGTATTCCTGCCCAATTGGCTACATTCTTGATTATTGCGCGGCGGGAGTTCCGGTTTGTTCCCAATTTGCGCCGATTAATTTTACCATTACCGACCCACCGCCAGTATGTTTATCCGAAGCTGCGGACATTACTTCACCGCAGATTACCAACGGAAGTTCTTCGGGTTTAACCTACACTTACTGGAAAGATAAATTAGCAACGGTGCCACTGGATCATCCCGAAAAAATTACAACCAGCGGTACATATTATATCCTGGGTACTTCTGATGGCTGCAGTTCCATTAAGCCTGTTAATGTGCTGATACAATCAGTAAATACTACTGTTAACGGAGCAGTTTGCCTGGGTGGAAATTATGGGGGCCATAGCAAAAGCGGTACTTATGTTGATACGTTAAAGGCCCTATCTAATGGCTGCGATAGCATAAGGACATTAAACCTTACCGTTACGCCTACAGTCGCTACCAATCAAAATTTGACGATATGCCGGGGCGATAACTACAATGGGCACACAAAAACAGGCATGTATACCGATACCGTAGTAACGACTAGTGGCTGCGATAGTTTGGTTGTAACCAACTTAACCGTTAGCCCGGATTTTAGCCTCGGCCCCAATCGGACACTATGCCTTGGCGACTCGATCCTATTGAAACCCGGTTTGTTTAAAAGTTATTTATGGCAGGATGGCAGCATACTGCCTTATTATAAAGTTGTTGGCGGTGGCATCTATTGGGTAAAGGTTACAGATGAAAATGGTTGTACGGGTGCCGATACGGTGGCAATTGCTGAACAAACCTGCACCATAAATAAAATACCAAACACTTTTACACCAAATGGAGATGGCATTAACGACACCTGGAACATTAAAGGCTTACAGGCCTATCCTCAATGTAGCGTCTTTATCTACTCGCGTTGGGGACAGCTTGTTTTTAAAAGTAAAGGATATTCAAACCCATGGGATGGTCGCGAAAATGGTAAGGAACTGCCGGCCGGCACCTATTATTATGTCATTGATTTAAAAGACAATTCGCCAAAGATGTCGGGGTATATAACGATAGTCAGGTGAAATCAGCGTATCACTCGGTCCACATTTTTTATATTTGAAAACCATTTAGCCGATTATGAAAAAAATGCTTCTTCGCCATCTGTTGCTTATCCCCATGCTGGTTATTTTTATCAGCCTGGATAACATTGGTTTTGCCCAAAACGCAAAACCATTGTTCCCGCAGATGCCCGGCGTGGTATCATATACCTATCGCAAATTCTTCGAAAAAGATGTCGCCGCAACACTGGATACGATCAAAAAGTTGGGTTTTACCGATATTGAATTTTCCAACCTTTTCGGAAAAACAGCGACGGAATTAAGGACATTGATTGATGCCCGGGGTATCAAATGTTCGTCTTTTGGGGTGAGTTACGATGATTTTGTAAACAAAACCAATGTGGTAGCCCAAAATGCCTTAGCACTTGGCGCCCAATATGTTCGTGTGGCCGGGATGCCGCATAAAGGAGCGCTTACTTTTGATGAAATGCAAAAAGCGGTTAATGATTTTAACCGTGTTGGTGAAATCCTAAAAAAGCAATACAACCTCACTTTTGTGTACCACAACCATGGCTTTGAATTTGAACCTTATAAGGATGGCACCCTGTATGATTACATGATGCAGCATACCAACCCCAAATATGTAAGCTTCGAACTGGATATCCTATGGGCCTTTTTTCCCGGGCAGGATCCCGCTCAATTGCTAAATAAATACGGTAGCCGATACAAACTCATGCACCTTAAAGACCTTAAAAAAGGCGTAAAAGGCGATTTTTCCGGTGGTACCGCCCAGGACAATGATGTTGCACTTGGAACAGGACAGATTGATATCCCTGCAGTACTAAAAGCCTCCAAAAAAGCAGGCGTCAAACATTATTATATTGAAGACGAAAGCAACAGCGTGCTTATACAGGTACCGGTTAGTTTGGCTTATTTGCGATCATTAGTATCGGGTCAGTAACGTTAATCTGTAACAACACATCACCATAATGGACAGATTATTGCATAACATATGTTATGCGCCATGTAAGTAAATTATATCTCCTATTATTTATCCTGTTATCCTGCGGAAAGGGCAGGCACTCAGCTGACAAG